>JAESFJ010000148.1_pt1 | contig 74115 bp, 105 predicted proteins | sample 9266161 | NCBI WGS metagenome assembly JAESFJ01 (sample SAMN14506165, study PRJNA617096) | algae metagenome | isolation source: Calothrix sp. FI2-JRJ7 and co-occurring heterotrophs from granitic desert soil | place: USA: Red Pass Lake area, Fort Irwin, California | collected 2000-06-01
ATAAAAAAAATCCAAGCGACTATGGTTTTGCTCTTGGCAGAAATACAACTGTATGGGAAAGAAGATAGTTGTGAATCAAAAATCCAAGCGCGGAGGCGCCCGCAGAGGCACTGGACCAAAACCCAAGCCAGTTACCAAGCAGAAGGTAACTGTGTCAATCTACGAAGAAACTAAGGAGATTATGAAAAACTTGGGCAATGGCAATGTCTCTGAGGGTGTAGAGATAGGCGCCCGCATCTACGCTGAAATGACTGCTGATAAATTCTTCGCACGGGCGCCAGTATCTGAGCAGTGTCGATTGCTTCTAGAGATGGCGCAAAATGACCCCGACTCTATTAAATCAGAAGAAAGTCAGCGCCGCATTGCTGATGTTCTTGAAAAGATTGAAAGCTTGGGTATTGAGTGCGCGTATGAAGATGCAATGACTGATGGAATTATTGAGTCAAAAAATAATTGTTGCATTATATAGAAAAAGGAACGAGTATGCTAAAAAAATGCTTTTTAACAGATGACGAATACATCCACAACACAGCGCATTTGTCTACAGAAGAACTGGAGCAGAAGCAAGCAGAGGCGCATGAAATGAGCAATGGCGCATTCAAATGGGTTGACGAAGAGGCAATCGACCTACCCTACTCGCCAACATATCGCCACATATCGCGCGAAGACATGGCTTTAACAAAGCAGGGCAAATAACCTATCTCTATATCAATCACAGGCGCCTCCCCAAAAGATGCCTGTCTTGTAAAGTCTCGCTTAGGGTTACCCGGACGCGCGAGCTTTACGCTTTTCCATGTGCAGGAAAAATATCAATCATGGAAACCTTAACCCTAGACCTAAAATCCCTAGTCCGGCGCCTGCTCAACAAGCAACCAACCCTAGCGGCGTGGGTAGATGTATGCGATATATATATAGATAAATTCGAGAATCACTTTTCGACTTGCTTAATAATTGATTGTAAATTTGAAGCGCTCGCCAATTTTATACGCGCAAATTTAAGGGCGTTTCTTGAGCCAATAGCAAATACAAGTCCCATCCCAGTGCGTATTATCTATCAAGATACAGTGCTTGCTGCGTACTTACCTCTGTTAGAATTGTCACCAAATGATACGACAATGGGACTAACTATGGTAACGACGACTTTAGCGCCTCAACAAACTGAGACACAACCTTCAATAGCTCTAAACCAAATTCCTAGCTCAATAAGAGACTTGATTCATGAGCAAGTGGCATCTTTAAAATTACCTGTCCATTTAACCAAAGATGGTTACTCTATCCCACAAACAAGCTTTGATATTGCGTGGCAACATGTGGGTAATGCTGTATGGCAACAAGAATTCGGCAAAGAAGCACCAACAAACGGCGCCGCACCTTCCTCAGCAACAAAGCCAGCTAAACCCGCAGCCAATAACAATAATGAGAAGCGCGCTTCTTCCCAAAAAACAGAGGTGCCACGCATATTATTGATGCGCGAAAAACTCAAGCCCGAAGAAGATATTATTTTGGGCAGGAATGGCATTAAAGCAACCTTGGATAAGTTTTTAGCAAAGGTATCCTTCAAGCATTTCACGCGCGAGCAAGTCTTAGAAGGTATTGCTAATGGCTCCGACCACGGCAATCAACTACTTCAAAAGCTGCATGAGGCTTATGCCAAGAAAGATGGCATATACAAAGTGCGCCCCCAAGAATGGGAGAAAACCAAAAACAAGATAGTTGACGAGGCGAAAAAGTTATTGGCACCTCCATCACCGGAAACATCAACAGAGCAGTCAGAAGCCAAGCAAGAGGCTGAAACTACCGCGCAGTAAGGGAAACATGGGAGGATGCACCCAACTGACATTGCCTCCCTGCCCTCCTATCTATCCAAAGCTTATTTAAGTAGCTTTGAAGAAATGCAGCTCGCCCACGACGTTTACCACGACCTAAAGGGCTGCATCAGAAAGTATTTACCAAAGGAATTGAAAGAGCCTCAACAGGCATATGGTGACAGGCTCAAGCGCACCCGCTTCGACAATCGCTTCAAGCCTGCCATCGGTGGACTGGCTGGATTACTGGGGGAATTTACGCTTAACGAAGATGTGGCGCCGTCAATACTCGACGCTAAAAATAATGTCGATGGGCAGGGCAACAGTTTACACGCCTTCTTTTCCGAAGCTGATACTCTAGCGCTGCGCGATGGTTGGTGCGGCATTTACGTGGAATATCCACCAGCTAGCAACGAGATTGAATCGCAGGCCGACTTTATAGCTAGCGGCAGGCGCCCATACTTCGTATTAATCGACAGGCGCGACATATTGAACTGGCGCTTTATTTGGCAGGGCGATATTCAGTACTTAACTCAAGTCACTATAAGGGAGCGCAGAATCGTACCTGACGGCGCCTTCGGGGAGGCAGAAAAAATTTACTACAGAGTGCTAACACCTGGTCAATACCAAGTCTTTGAAATCATTGAAAATAAACAAGACTTTCAATTGTTGCTTATTGAAGAAGGCGCCACGAGTTTGGATTTTGTACCACTCGTGTATTACTCGGTCAACAAAAGCGCGTTATTTTCAGCCGAGGCGCCGTTACTCAACCTTGCTGAACTAAACATTGAACACTTCCAAAAGCGCAGCGAACTTAATGAGGTAATGCGGAAATGCAACCTGCCTGTACCAGTAAGGCAAGGGTTGATACGCAATGCCGAAGATATTAAGAAGGCGCCACCGATAATCATTGGACCAAATTCAGGCTTAGATATTCCAGCGGATGGCAAGTTTTATTTTGCTGAACCAAGCGGTGCCGCCATAGCATCAACCGAGCAGCGCATCGACAAACTTGAAGCCGCAATGGATAGACTCTCTCTCGCATTTTTAACAGGTGGCGAGAACAATCGTACTGCGACAGAGGTAATGCTTGACTCGGCACAAACCACAGCCAGCCTTAAACAACTAGCCGAACGCAAGGAAAGCAACGTACAGCAATGCTTCCAATTTTGGGCTGCCTACACGGGAGAGGTTGAAGGCGGAACCATTAGCCAAGACAAGAACTTGCTGCAAATGCCACTGGCGCCTGAAGCTACACAGCGCCTCATCGACCTCGCGCAAACAGGCTTCATTAGCCACGAAGCTTTATTGCTTTTATTGCGATTAGGGAAAATACTGCCGCGCGAATTCGATATACAGCGCGAACTACAGCTTGTTGGAAATACAAGAGGAGATCAATTCAATGAAGACCAAGCCACTAACTGATACAGAGATATTTCAACTTGTAACAATCTCCGAGCTTGATATAGAGAGAGCCATAAAAATCGCGCACCCTACTCTCAAGCCATTTTTGGAAGCTGGCGCCAAGCAAAATAAACCCGCATCCTGAAGATTCTTCAGGATGTAAGACGTAAGACAAAAACTACATCAGCAAGAATCTTGCGGATGTAACATTTAAATACATTAACTACATGCTGGAATTCGACGCGCGCTCCCACCGGTACAGAAACACGCAGACAGGTCAATTCGTGCGCTATGCCGAAGTACTGAAGCTCGCTGACGAAGAAGTAAATCGCCTAGAAGTTCGGTTGCAAGGACACGCGCGCTTGTTGAATTCTGGAAAAATTGGCATTGGCGATTTTCAAGAACGCATGGCTTCTTCATTGAAAGAGTCGCACCTACGAATGGCAATGCTCGGCGCCGGAGGCAAGAAAGGCATGAACCCGCAGCAGTATGGGTACGTGGGGCAGCAGTTACGCAGGCAATACGAATATTTATATAAATTTGGTAAGACATTAGAAGGCGCCACCTTGACCGAAGCTCAGATACTAAGACGCGCCAAGAGTTACGCCAAGAGCGCGAATATTGCGTTTAGACAAGCTGAATTTCAAGCGCGCGGCCGTGTTGGATTTTATGCCAAGCGCTTACTTGACCCACAAGCTAGGCATTGCACTGAATGTATTAGTTACCAGGTTTTGACATGGACGCTAATTTCTCAGATAGTGGCGCCGGGTGTTAATTGCTCGTGCGGCGGTCGGTGTAGATGTCGAGTAGTTTTTAGGAAGCTATGACCAACGGAAACACGAAGGAGGAAATATACACCAAACGAAAGCGATGTATCAACTGCAATTATCATGTCCCTCATGTTTCACCAGGAATTTTGGTAAAAACTCCTGGTGATTTTTTATGCCATTTTCCCTAGAACAGCGCTACAAAATACTTACGCACCTGAATACAGCGTTACTTCGCTCTACAGAGCAGCGCGCTAACTACGAAGATTGGGGCGCCGAACTTTACCATCTTTCTGCCAAGCTTAACCCCACCGAATACCAAGCCAACCGTCCACGCCCCCTAGTTTTTGAAAAAGATGACATATGGCGGCGCCTTGATAAAATCGAAGCCGAGTCAGAATTTTTAGTCAATCAAGCACTGGAAGTAGTTAGTGACCTCGATTTAGTTGAGTCAAACCTAAAAAAAGAGCGTAGTAGCGTCAACAGCGCGCTCAAAAAAGCGGATGTACTAGAGTGGGATACAAGCGCGCGTTCTGATGCGATGCTCGCTCAACGTGACGAACTAATCGAAAGACTTAGATACTTCTTAGAGCTTCCGCCAACTCCCCAACATGGCGGTGGAGGCGCGAGTTTGTACAGAAGCTAGGGACTGTTATCGGGAACTCTGGCATTGCAGATTTTATAACTTTTTACAAAATGGCAGGCTCCTTAACCGACTATTGCGAAGCGCAATTACTCAATCACTTATTTGGCGGAATTCCCTACAACTTCCCCTCGGTGTTGTACTTCGGGTATATGGTCGGCGTGCCAGGTGAAACTGGACCAGGCGCCGAGCCAAATTTTGGCAGCTACCAGCGCGTGGCAGTTGATAATAACACCATTAATTTCCCAATCACCACAACCCAAACCAAGAGCAATGCAACAGAAATACAGTTTGCAGAGGCAACAGCAAATCACGGACTCGTCCAGGCTGTTGGTGTCTGGGACTCTCCTGTTGCTGGTAACTTGTTATGTTATTTTCCTCTTGCGAATCCTATTAATATATCCGCTAGCGATGCAATGAAAATCCCCCCAGCGTCGCTAACAATAGCGTTTCAGGCTGGCGGTTTTTCTAATTACGTCAAAAATGCTTTTCTCAATGCTTTGTTTGGAGGCGCCCCCTTCAATTTAATCCCTATCCTTTACGTGGGCTATTCCACCACGGCGCCAACCGACGCAGTTGCTGGAACTGAACCATCAGTAGGCGGTTACGCGCGCGCTCAAATTGCCAACTCCGCGCAAATGTTTCCAGCGTCTTCGACAGGCGTTAAAACAAACGCACTAGCCGTTCAATTTCCAGAAGCAACAGCAAGTCAAGGCACTGCGACCCATATTCAATTCTTTGATTCTTTGAGTGGTGGTAACTATTTGGGTAGATACCCACTGGCGCCCGTACAAGCAATCAGTCAATACACAATCCCAGTAATTGGCGCAAACGGCATCAATATCACTTTGGATTAATTACCTTCGCAACCTTCGTATCCGAAGGTAGTTAACTATGTCTACTCAACTTTTAATAGGAAGCGCGCTTGCATCCCTTGCCGAAACCGAGATTGGAGAGCTAAATCTAGTCAAAAATATCGCCAAGCCAGGGCGCTTTGAAACTAAGACAGTAATGGCGGTTGGTAAAGTTGTTCGCGAGCGCAGCTTAGTAACAAAACCCTGCCTTGTTACCTCGAACATCACTGGTACAATGCGCCGGAAGCTGATTTTCCCAATTGGCTCAATGGCTACAAGCTCAAACGGCGCCGTTAAATTCTTCTTGGCGGTCAATCCCGTGGCGCCTCCCGAAGCCACTATGTACCGCGCTTCCATATCTACGCTTTTATCAGGTGGCAAAACTCCGGCTTGGCGCTCAAGTCAAATTACCAAGGGCGATTTAGTCCCAGTCACTTTCAAAGTACAAGGTCAAAAGCTCGAAGGGCTGTTTGCCGAATTTACAGCAACTCGCAAGGACGACCCAGATGCGGCGCCAATTGTTAAAACTGGCAATGCATTTCATTTGACGGCGCCTGTCGTTGATTCAAAAACCAGAATTGAAACTATGGCTGGCAGCTTCGCAATTGAACCTGCTGATACCCTGAGCTTTCCTAATCAAGAAGTTGAATTAAGTTACAGACTTAGGTTATTAGATGGAATCGGGCGCGTCTACACAGTTGAATGCGGTTCTTTTACTGTTAAAAATTGTTAAAAACATGATTCACAATACAGTAACTCAAGAGCAAATCGACAAATTGCTCGACGAAAGCGACACCCAAGAACATGTATTTTGGGGTAAAGAGTTAATGGTTAGCTATCGCCTTAAATGCGGTTTTACTGTTAGCGGACGCGCGGCATGTGTTGACCCACTAAACTTCAATTTTGAGATTGGTCGAAAAGTGGCGCGCCAAGATGCTGCAAACCAGCTATGGAAGCTTGAAGGTTATCTTCTACAGTGGCGCTTGTATGTACAAGGATTACTTTAATGTCAGACATTTCTAAGTTTGTAAAAGTTTACAAAAATAACGATTTGTTCTTATATTTTCAAGTTGACCATCGTCATCCAGAATGGCTGAAACTCTGTCTTAAGACTTGGCTTATTAATGCCAAAAATGACTGGCATAGCCCAGGTTTTTGGCTTATAGTGACGCCGAGGTATATAGCAAGGTTAATATGGCTGGCAATCAAGAACCCTTAAAGCCTGAGCAAGAACTTGGTATCAAAGCTTTTGCGGCAAGCGTAGAGAAAATGAGTCCCGAAGAAGTAAAGCGGCGATTAGCGACTATTCACGAAGCAATGCTTTATATGGACAGTTACTACCAACAAAAAATAGCGCGCGCTTGGGGAGTGAAGATTCGATGACATCGCCATTTGTTGACTTTAAAAATGCAGCGCTTGTTTTCAATGTGCCAGATGGAAGCTATACAGTTAATTCTGCTGGTAATCGCGTTGCCAATTCTCGCGCATTAAAGATTGAAGCACTGCTCAAACTGTCTAAAGACAAAGGCGATTTAACCAAATACAGCAAAGACGTTGAAGCTTATGCAGGCGCCGATGGTTACGCCTTCTTATTAGAAGGTTATTTGGTTGAGCCACTGACTTATCCATCAGAGATAAACTTCTTGATGGAAGGCGATGCTGAAATCACGCTCACTATTGGACAGCCCAAGATAGGGAGATTCAAGCTTCTACCATTAATCGATTCGCCTTATTTAATAGGCGCCGGAGTTGAAATCGTAACAGCAATAAAAGGTATATTTAGGGTAAATTGATGGCTATAATTATCGACGCGAACAAATTAAATAACGCTGTAAATAATGCATTTGATGTGGCTATTGAAGAATTGAGCGATGCTTATGACGAGGCGCTTGAAAGCGACATTTGGCAGTGGGATAGAACCACAGTTAGGCGCAACGGTGAAATTGTAGATTCTCCGCGTAACGCGGTTGATGAAGAAGAATTGATAAACTCAAAAGTGATTCTTCGCAAGGGCAACAAAGCGAGATTTGAATGGCAGGCGCCACACGCTGCTATCGTTCATGATGGCGCCACTCGCGCAGATGGCTCAGATTATCCCGCGCGTCCTTGGACAAAATGGGCGCAAGAAAACAGCGACCCATCTCTAGCAATGCAGCGGAAGTTAAACAAAAACCTTAACCAACGCTAATTATGCTTGACCAACTTGCTTTGAGAAGCGACATATTAACAGCAATTGAAAACGAGCTTGGCACCTACAAATTCCCAGACGGCGCCACTGATAAAGCAATATGTATACTCCCAGACCCAGATAGAGGGTTTAATTACCCCGAACAAGGCACAAAAGTAACTGGTTTGGAATGTGTGATTAAAAAACCTATTCCCGATGTAGCGGCGCTTCTTGGTGGAGGCGCTACTAAAACTTATTGCTGGGAGATTCACCTCAAGCAGTGGGATGCAAATAAATCTTTAATGGGCGCCTGTGATTTATTAATTAATGGGTTATCTCAAAAATATTTGATAGAGCGCACCAGCTACATGCCAATTTATGAGAAGTTGGCAACTATTGAGCAATGCAAGATATTTCTGAAGGATTTTGAAACAAGAATTTAACTAACTCTAATTCCCACAGGAATCCTAGTCAAAGATTTGACTCCGGAGTTGGAAATAAATGTCTAGAACTTTTGTAAGCGGCGGTGGCGACAAGGTAAAACTTTTCGTAGCGCTACTGCCCCTCGGTGATAGAACCGAGCCACAAGACGTAACTATTACCGCAACAAGCGGTATCACGCTAAACGCAACAACAATTACAGTAAACGCGCTAACAGGAAGCATCGGCGCCGGCACACCCTTAAAATTTGCTGATGCTGATGATGATTTTGTAATCGTTTATCTAAAAGAAGATGCGCTCGCAGGCGCCACAAGCCTAAAGATTGAAACAGGCGCCACCGCTTTAACTGGTCCACTCACCTGCACATACAAAGCCAAATTGCGCCTACTTGGTGGTACACAGATGTCCGTAAGTACCAACGCGCAGCGCACTGAAACAATGGTATTTGAAGACCCATTAGGCTACGGCGATGGCGTTATTACCAAACAAATGTGGCAGATTCCTTGGACTGCTAACTTGCTTACAGACGACGAAGCTTACCAGCGCATTTACTACGCAAATATTAATGGTGTATCTGGCCGCGAAGTTTACGTTTGGCAACAAGACCCACCTCCAGCAGGCTTCAATACAGGCGATGGATTGAAGGGTTCAACCGTAGTAACGAACTTTACTAAGCAAATGAACGCGGACGCGATTGTTACCTTTAACTGCGAATTTATGGGACAAGGCGCGCCTATCCTTACCCGTTACGGCAATGTAGTTACCCCGTAGGAACAATAGACCGGGACTTTGAAGGGAAAACGGCGGGAGTAATTAACCCGCCTCCCTCAATAAAACAGCCCCATAAACATACACAGAGTAGAAAAATGTTGAAACTTCCCTTCAAGACAACCCCAAGAGAATTTGAAAAAGTAACCGTCGGCGCCCCAGAAATTGGCGAATTAGAATTTCCCAAGTACGGCGACTTAAGTCCCAATGAGCGCGCTTATTTAAAAACACTATTAAAAGACGCGCCTGATTTAAGAGCTTCAGCAGTCAGATTGGCTCGCAAAATTTCCACTAAAAGCGGAACTAAATTAACCGATGTTTATAACGCGCTTGTGAGTGCCGACAGCGAAGCATTAGGTGAATATTTAGAAGAGTTTGTAGAATTCCAAGCGCTCATGGAAGACAACGCAAAACAGCGCGAGATTGCTCTTGTTACGAGCTTAATTCGTTATCGTCTGCACAAAGAATGGACTATCGATGACACTGGCAACCCTGAATTATTGCCACTCAAACTATTAGAAGCAATTGCAGAATTCGCGCGCAACGAAGAAAATGGCTGGCAAGAAGCGCAGCCTGAACAGCAGGAATTAACAGAGGAAGATTTGGGAAAATCGAGCGAGGAGAACTTGAAGAACCAGACTGGGGAGAAATCTTCTGGCGCCTCCGAAAGTATTGGAGCAACGAAACCCGCTTCAACGAAGAAAACTTCGGCAACCAACCAACCTGGTTAATACTACAGGCGCTGCACTACGGCGCCAAGCTTGCCCAAGAAGAATTACACCTTCAAGAATTGGGCATAGCGACACTAACCGCGTGCTTTGTAAATTCCAACCGCGACCCCAAAAAATCACAGCCAGCGAAGCCACAGGAATTTTTCTACTTCTGGAAACAGCCCGAAGACGAAGTTCAAATTCCTCCAATTGTTGCCTCTGTATTTTTTGAAATGCTTGCGGAGAAACTTGTGCCCGGTTGGGTGGTAGCAATGGCGCCTATTGATAAACTACGCAAAGCCAAACCTCAAAACAGTATTAAGCTTTCAGGAATACGCGCGCTCAGTGGTGATGGGGCATTTTTACTACTTCCGTCATTTGAAGGCGAGAATATTAAGGCGCGCTTGGCTTTTGTTGAGGATGCTACCTGCACAGAGGTGCGGGATATTGATAGCGGCGCCGTTTATAAGTTGAAGAGTAAAGAATGTCCGGCGCCTTGCTGGATTATTGATGGTGAGTGGTCTATAGTGGGTAAGGCTTCCACAGAAGTTGATTTAATGGAAACGAAACAATAGATATAACGACAAAAAGGTGCCTAGTAGATGCAGGCACCTTTTTGTTTTGAACTATTAATCGCCTACTGGCATCACAGGTAAATTAAAAGAGCGATTGAAGTCTAAACTTTAAACTTTAAAACTGCTCAACACTTTGCAGCAATCAAAGGTTGTTTTTAAATATATATCGGTGCCGCGTCCACTTGTAGGGCGCTTTAAGTTTTCTTCACGAACAGTTAAAACCACCTTCTGATAAGAAGGTATTCGCCATAGGAACTCTAAACCCGACGCAAGTAGTGGCTGGGTATGGAAGTCGGGTCAGTTTCAATTCAACTAGATTTAGAGCGCGCGGGATTTGACCGAGACATATCCTCAGTCGAGCGCACAGCCATTGACCCAATCAAAGCGCCGCTTAAGTTAGAGAAAGGGGAGTTTGATAGACAGGTCAAGGGTATTGGCGATTTAATCAAACCCATAGTAGCCCCCCTCGATGCTGACACCAAAGGATTGCAGCGTCAGTTATCAGGCTTAAAGCTAGATGCAATGCCCGTCCAGCTAACTCCAGACTTACAAGCTTTTAATCGCCAAATACAGAGCTACAAGGCGCCAGAAGTAACCGTAAAGCTCAAAACTGACGCTTCAGAGATTAATAAAATATCTGACCAAATCACTACAGAAGTTAAAACCAAAGTAGAAGCGAAAATCAGCGTTGACGGCGGCACTAGTGGCGGTTTTAGCCCTGCGAGCATGGAAGGCGCCATTGCCAAGGGAATGCAGGGAGCGATGGAGTCTCAAGGTAGAAGCTCAAAAGCTGATTCAATGGGTCAGCAGTTTACAGACTTCATGCTATCCCCTCTCAATGCTGCCTACAAGGGATTAAAAACTGTTGTTAGCGGCGCCTTAGAAAATGTTGGTAAATCTTTTAGCGACTCGTTTGGTAAATCATTAGCGCAAGGGCTGGACAAAGATTTTGGCAGCGTGTTACAAAAAGCAGGTGCCAAGGTCGGAGAATCCTTCGGCTTTTTGGGCAAGGAAATAACCAGCAAAACCAAATACAAAGATTCTTTAAATAACGATACTAAAGGCAGCTTTACTGAACTACAGCAAGACTTAAAGCCAATTGTTACCGACATCAATCAAGTAGCATCAGCATTTAAAAAAGTTGGCTTAGATATTGGTGGTTTTGCTTCCCACATTCAAAATGCTTCTAATTCGGCACTGTCTTTAATTTCCGCATTCACTAAATTAGAAACCATTGTTTCTAAATCGTCTCTTCAACAAACGAAGTCATCAGCTACAACAGCAACACAAGGCTTTTTAACAGGCGACATTAAAAATCTCACTACAATACAAGCGCGCGGACAAGTTGACGGCGCCAGGAAGCAACTAGAATCTCAACTTAACGAGTTAAAATCTTTACCTCAAACATCGGAAACTAGAGGCAAAGTAGCAGAGCTAATTAATCAAATATCTGAGCTTGAGCAGAAAATTGCCAATGATATTAAAAACTCTGCAATCCCTGAATCGGTACGCAGGTCGCTAGGGAAATTAAAAGGCGCCGGAGGTAAGCTCAGTGAACTTAAGACAGAAGCCGAAAAAATGCGCTTGTCGATGGGTTCACCAACGGCGCAGCGTGATGAGTCGCAAGTTAAAGCTAGACCTAGTACGCAAAATTTAAGCTTGTACAGAGCGCAAAGTCTGCCACAGGGAGGACTCCCCGTGGCGAGCTTTGCGTCTGGTAATAGTGGCAACCGTGACAGCCTCATGGGTATTGAGCAAGAAGCAAAACTTGCTCAAGCTAATTTCAAGCGCATTTTTAAGCAGGTTGCAAAACTCTCAGGAATGCCGTCCGAGCAATCCAAAAATGCAAACCTAGGACTGGAATTTAAAGATTTAGGCGAAGGCGTTAAAGGTGCCTATAATGCCAGAAACAACAGCGTTAGTTTAGCCAATGGCTTACAAAGTAAGCTTGCACAAGGGATTTTAAGTAAAGACGAGTTAAATACTTTAATTCATGAAATCCGTCACGCATTACAGATTGATTTTGGGAACACGCGCGTTACAGGAATAGCAACAGGTAATCAGCGAGCAGGTGTCAAGCTACAAGCCAAGGCGCCTGATAGCGTTAAAAAAGATGTTGATGCTTCGGTCGAAGAGTATCGACAAGCATTTAAGCAAGAGTTTGGCAAAGAACCACCACAGAAACTATTAGATACAATTCGCAAACTAGAAACTGATGCTTATGCATTTGCAGAAAAAGCGATATTCCAAATATCTCAAAACTTAGCTAAAACGCTTAAGCTTAATCCTGATAAACCAGCGCAAGCAGTTAGACCATCGCGATTACCAACTCCTCCACCTCCACCGCCAGAACTTGCAATCAATAGAAGACCTAGGGCGTCCACGTTACCTACTCCCCCTCCCCCTCCAGATTTTAAACTGCCTTTTGAATCTTCATCTAATCCGGCTCGTCGGGAACCAGAGGAATTAAAGAAAACCCTCAGATCAAACTTGCTTCGTATGAATGCAATTGCCGAACGCATTCAACAAGAGCAGCAAGAAGAATTTGGGCAATCTTACGGCATAAAAACAATAAAAGGACTGCTCAACAATGGACAAATTCCCGACGCTGAATACAAAGCTTTAAAACGTAGCCAAGCGCAAGCAGCACAGGAATACAAAGGCGCAATTCAAGGTGGTTACAAGCCTTTTGTTCGCTCAACGGCGATACCTATACCACCGCCACCACCAGCAATACCGCCACGTGCGCGAGAATCTATTCGACCTGAACTAGAAATTCAAAATTTACAAAATACTACCAATCAAGCAACAAAGGCATGGTGGAATGGTACTACAAACCAACTTCGCCAAATTGGTAAAGACATTAATCAAAGCTTTAATCCTAAAGTTTCTGCAAGCTCTATTAAGCTCGACAACATTAAAGCTGAAATCGAAAAAAATCAACAGTACATGGCGAAAGCCATTTCTGACCTCCAGCAAAAACTAATAGCTGAAGGTATGAATGTTACACGCGCTAACGTCGCTAAAATGCTGCGTAGTGGACAATATTATGACCCACAATTTAATACTGCACAAGCGCGCACTAAAGAACTTCAATTTACACGCGCGGATATTCAAAAAGGCAATCAACCCAGCATCGTTGATGGTTCTACCGGGCAGAAGCGCCTAGTAGCAGCAAACGACCCAATATTTAAAAAGCTAGCAGATACTCAGCGCAAGCTTGACGATTCTGCTCGTAAGGCGCAAGCAGAAATACTAAAAGAGACAGGACAGCAATACAAGTTAACAACTGTCAAAAATTTCTTAAGGCAAGGCAAATTTGAAGGCACGTCTGCTGGAAACGAATACTCAAATTTACAACGTCAGAAACAGCAACAAATTGAAGAGTTAAACAGGCGCCGCACTGCTGCCGTTGCGCCTCCATCCCCAAGACCAGCGAACGACGCTCAAAGATTCGAGAACATGTTCCGCAGGTTGGAAGTGATGCTTTATCGCTCACCCATGCTTCGTGGAGTGCCTGCTTCATCCCGACGCTCGCTAGTCTCTGAAGCGACGGGTTTTGTGTTTAGCGGCGCCGCGATGATTAACCCTCTCGCTACTTTTGGCGCTTTGTTGGCGCCGCTAACGCCAGCAATAGCGCCCTTAATTACTACCTTTGGCTTGCTTGGTAATGCGCTTAAACCTTTAATTGATGTTGTTACAGAAACTATCAAAAAATTAGAGCCAGCAACAAAGCGATTAGAATTTGTTTCTGGCAGTAAAGAAGCTGCTCAAAAAGACATTAAATTTGTTACAGACACCTCAGATAAATTAGATACTCCTCAGTTAGCTTCAATAGAAGGATTCTCTAAATTATCAGCAGCAGCCAAAGGGACATCATTAGAAGGTGGGGGAGTAAAAGAACTATTTGAAGGGATATCAACCGCATCTAAAGCGCTTCAGTTGTCGCAAGAAGATTTAAACCTTGTAATGTTTGGATTTTCGCAAAGTTTAAGTAAACAGCGTTTGACAGCAGAAGAGGTTCGTCTACAAATTGGCGAACGCTTGCCGGGCGCCATTTCTGTCTTCGCTAAATCTCTTAACATGACAGTTCCAGAATTTAACGAAGCCTTGGAAAGCGGTAAATTAGGAATTGAATCATTAGCTAAACTTGGTAAAGGTTTTCAACAGTATTTTCAACAAGGCGCCGAAGCTGCTAGCGGTGGATTACTTGCAGCATTAACGCGCGTTGATAACGCAGTTTTGAAATTACAAAAAGGATTAGCAGATGCGTTTGGCCCAGCGCTTGCAATGTTTAATAATGGCTTTGCAAGTTTAATCAATTTTATTAGCTCTAATCTAGAAAACATTATTAAAGTCTTTAACGTTGCAGTGATTGGGATAGCAGCGCAGTTTTTAGTCGGGATGACGGTCATCCTTCAAGGTTCAGGCATACCGCAAAAAATCGCCGCATTTTTAACGCCATTAGTAGCGCGCGCCGCCTCGACAATGACACCATTTGTCTTGGGTATTGCAGCTGACTTATTAGATGACGTATTCGGCGCCAAAGCTTCGGTCATGGACAACATGATGAAAGGCTTTTACAACATGGTATTGACCGTTATTTTAGCGGTTGACGGCGCCATCAAAAAAGTCAGAGAATTATTCAACGTAGCCGACTCTGGCATCAAGAGTCTACCTAAAATCCCAACGCAAGGAGAAAAACCAGAAGGCAACAGAATGCTTGATACTTTGGGTACAACCGTTGTCGCTGGGATATCTGGCGGTTTAATGGGTGGCGCCAAGGGTGGGGCGGTTGGAGCAGTAGCGGGAGCTATATTCGGCATCGTTGGCGGGATGGATGCACTGCGTAAAATTATGCCTAGTGTATTTGTTGAATTCGCTTCTTTGATGCTGATTTTAATGCAATCAGTAGTATTGTTGAAAATGTCGCTTGGAGTGCAGATTGCTGCATTCGTTGGCAACTTAAAAGCGATGGCGTCCGCATTTTTAATTAACGCCAAAAATGGCGGAGTCTTTAGGTCGGGTTTAAATACATTGAGTGCTGGGTTTGACAAAGCGCAATTGAAGATGGCTGCTTTTTCTGCCGCGTTTATTCTGTTCTTCGCTAAAGCTAACTTCTCTAATGAATTGGGTAGTAGCTTTGACAAATTAGGCGACCAAATGGCTAGCGCAATGCAGAAAGCTGCTTTATCGACTCAAAAGGTTGTCGATAAACAAAAAGAGCTTAAAAGTAAAACCGAACTAAAGTCTCAAGGCTTTGACCTTACTTTTGGCTTGGGTGAGTCATTTGGCATGGAGAACGGTTTTAGAACCGATGACATGATTAAAAGGTTTAGACAAAGCACGCTGGATGATATCGACGAAAGCGAATCGCGTGGACAAATCTCTAAAGAAAGGGCTAGCCAACTTCGCCAAGAAGTTAAAGATAGCTACAGGACTTTTGCTGACAATAATTTCGATAGCAACTTATTAAAAATAGATGAGCGCAAACAAGAATTAGCTGCAATCACAGATGGTAGCGGATTATTTAGCGGGCAATTCAAAAGCACCAAGGCTGGCGAATCATTTGAAAGAGTTAAGCAAATTGACTCAGAAATCAAGAATCTGCAAAATCAAAGATTAGATTTAGTAGAAAAACCAGGCGCAACTAAAGACCCAGCAATATCTAAACAAGTTCAAGAGCTAGAAAAGCAAATAAAGGATAAGGAGAAAGAAAGGGGCGAAGCTGTTAAACCTGTACAACAGCTACGAGATTCTATATTGTCGAGTGAGAAAGTATTTCAAGATGCGCTCGCTAAAATCAACGAAGACCCCAATCTTCCCGAAGCCAGCAAGCAACAGATGCGGGATAGGTTACAGCCTGCCATAGCTGAAGTTGACAAGCTCAAAGAAAAACTAAAGGAGTTAGGTTTAATAGATTTATCTCCTTTAGGGAAGCAATTCTCTGAAGTTCAAAGCGCGATTGAAAAGTCTAATATTGAGCTTGAAAATGATAAAATGCTGCGGCAAGTTGAGCTTGCCAAAAATCAACAAGTAGACTACGAAGATTACGCAGCAGGTAAAATCACTAAAGAGGAACTTGATGTTAACCTCAAAACGAGCGAGAGAAAATCTTTACAAAAAGATGCTGACATACTCAGGGCGACTCTAGACACACGCAAAACGCAGGTGCGTGATTTGTTAGCAGTCCCTAACCCCAGCAAAGACCAAAAAGAGGTCATTGAGAAGACACAAAAAGAAATTCGTGATAAAGAGCTAGAATTAGCTAAAACTCGCATTCAAATTGCTCAAAATGTCGCAGATGCCAAGCGACAATCAGAGGAAGAAGCATTGCGCGCATTCCAAGAGGCAAACGCTAAAGTTGCTTCCACTATTCAAAGGCAACAAACCGAGCAGGTTACAGGCATAAAATCTCGCTTGATGCGCGGACAAATTACTCAAGAGGAAGCAGACAAACAATTAGCGGGCAATAGCTCAAATAGCGCATTGCAAGATATTGAAGAAGCAAAACGTCAGCTTGCTAACTTTGAAGCGAAGCGCAGCACATTCAACTCCAAAGAAGCAATTAAGCAAGAGTCTGAACTTCAAAGAAATCTTGCTGAAGCTAATTTAAAATATATTGAATCCGAATTATCAAGAATCGACCTGCGTAAAAAACAAATTATTGATGATTTAGAGCGCGCTAATCGCAAAGCCGAAGCAACAATTAATTTATCTCAAACCAACCGCACAACGGCAATTAAATCTCAATTATTAGACGGCGACATCTCTCCCGAACAAGCGGCGCGACTACAAAACAAAATTGACCAAGACGCAACAGATGAAAGTATTGCTAATATCAAGCGTCGCATAGAAGAAAACAAGCGCCTACGCAAAGAAGGCACGCGCGACGCTAAAACAGCAGACGACATCGAAATTCAACTCAATCAAGATTTAGCAAAAGCTAACCAACAAGCGATTGACCAACAAATACAAGCACAGGAGCAATTGCGCGACGCCATAGACAAAACTTTACAGCGCCGCAAAGCACAACTTGATTTAGAAAAGCTTGGCGCCGATATTGATTTTGAATCAACTATTTTAGGTCAAGCGCGCACCAAAACCAATCGACTTAGTAGTAACTCCCCCAGAGATATACGCGCAACTGAATTAAGCGACCGCGCGCTTGAATTAAATAATAAAGGCGCCGCATTATCAAGCGAGCGCACCAGTATTGAAAAGCAAGCTGCTTTAATTGATGAACAAATAGCTGGACTTGATAAACTCAATTTATCAACCGAGCAATACAATGACCGCAGAACCGCGCTAGAAAATGAATACGGTCAACTTGCGCTGCGCTATCTTAAAAACCAACAAGAGCAAGAGCAAACCAAGCAAGAGAAAATCCTTAATAATAAAGAAGTAGAAATTAATGCTATTGAGCGCGCCAAAGCAGCCGAGCAAAACCGCCATCAATTATTAGTTTCTCAACTCGACGAACAAAAATCTAAACTTGATTTAATCAATCAAAGTTTAGAGCTAACAGGTAAACTCAATGAATCAAGGCTCAATTTAAGTAAAGCGCTTTCTGATGCGGCAGTGGCGCCACTCGAAACCAGAAAATCAAACGCTGATAGAGCATTGGAATTATCTAAGCGCCTTGATGACAAAGACTTAGACCCTCGCGTTAGTCGTGAGATTAAAAATCAGCTTGGCTCGCTTGGTTTTGGTACTAAAGAAATTGACATACTCAATCAGCGCGCGCAGATTGAAGACGAAATCGCCGCCAAGAAATTAGAGGCATTAAAAACCGAGCAAGCCTTCCAGCGCAAGTCTTTAGAATTAGATTTACAGCGCCAAGCAATTGCTGCTCAAATGGCGATTTATGATGCGGAAGGCGCCCAGTTAGCAGCAGAAAAATCAAGAATCGAAGCCGAATCAGCGCTGCGTATTGCTCAAGCTAAAGGCGATGACTTAGGTATTAAATCAGCAGAAATTGGAATTCAATTAGCTGAGAAAGAAGCCTCAATTGCTGAGAGGAAACTAGAGGCAGCACAAAGTAGCGCCAACGCTCAAGGCGAGCTTGCAAGAAACGCAGTTCTCGCTCAAGAAGTAACCCAGCGCACAGCAATCGACCAACAACTAGCAGCAGACGGCGCCCGTAAACAAGCCAACGCGCTAGAGAAAGTTGAAACTATAGCTAAAAATAGCGCTTCTAAGAATAGTCCCGGTGCATCGAGTGGTGGAGGCGCCGATAATTGGGAAAATCCCTACATTCAAAAGAAGGGCGAAGGGATATTTGACTACAACCTGCGCCTTAATAAAATGCGTACATTTGGGCAACTCGTTGAAACCAACAACCGCACAAGCGTAGTTGAAGACAATATCTTAGCTAGTCCCAACCCACGCACCCTACCGCCAATTGACCGCACTGCCCAAGTCGCAAACGACGCACGTATACAACCTCTTGAAAGTCCGCTTACTCAAGCAATAAACGCGCTTGAATATACCTTCTCCGCAAAGATTGATAATTTATCTGCTGCCATTATGCAAGTCGTTAACATGCCGCGCAACCTCACAGTACAAACGGCGCAACCAGTTGACGATGCGGCGAGTATTTGGAATGACTTGGCTAATCAGAAGGTTGGCGCCAGTAATTTGTAGGGTGGTGCGCTAAAGCCCTCTGAAATCGCTGGAACGTCTATGAGGCAAAGCATTGAGGGTGGTGCCCTGGAATGACAAAAAATACCTTCGGATGCGAAGGCGTGCTAACTAAAAAGGCGCCTGTTTTGAGTGGAGGCGCTTTGTTTAGTCTTACAGATTACTCATTAACTCGAACTTCCTTCTCGGCTTCTACTAACTCTTCAAAAGTGCATCTGTAAACTTGCATAAGTTTTTTGATACCCATAGGCGTCATCCTGGGGGAGGTTTTGAACTGCTCCCAGTTTCTTATCGTAGAAATAGCCACGCCAAGCTCTACAGCTATTTCTTCCGCTCTTTTTCCCGTCCTGAGTCTCAACTCTTTCATGTTCATCGCTGCTAAGTACTTTATTCTCAAATATTATCACAACTAGTTAGTACCGTCTAGTTGACTTGATACCATTTATTTAGTACTATAAATGCATAGAAAAGGCGCCCCAGTCTGGACAACGAAAGCGCCTCTTCTATATCCACCAATCTTCATAAGAGGACATTTTAATTATGACTCAAGCTGTCCTTGAGGCTCAATTTTTGGCGCAAGAAATTTTCCCGAGCTATGAAATCGACTCAGATATTGACCAAGATTTCGGTACTCTTTACCGCGTTTGGAACAGCTACCACTTGTGCGGGACGTTTTATCAAGACGCTGATGGCTACTGGATTCCACAGCCAGTTAAATCAGACTTTCGTCCGCGCGTGAGAACCGAGATGCAAGCGCAACTCATCATTATCACGGTGTACGAGAACCCTTGCTTGCAAACTGAGTAATTGATTTTCCCATCACTTTAGCGAGGCGCATAACTAGCGCCTCTTTCTTTCAAATATAGGACAAAATAATGAGCAGCTTAACGATTTTTAACTTTGAGTCGCACGAGGTTCGCTTTGTAGGGACGGCAGAAAATCCTTGGTGGGTTGCAGTTGATATTTGCGCTGTACTCGAAATAAAGAACAACAGGGACGCAATTGCTAGGCTCGACAATGATGAAAAAGATGATGTCGCTATTACCGACACCATCGGTAGGCAACAAACAGTGACTTGCATCAACGAGTCAGGACTATATTCTCTTGTTCTCACTAGCCGCAAATCTCAGGCGAAGCGCTTCAAAAAGTGGATAACGTCAGAAGTTATTCCAGCTATACGAAAAACTGGCAAATATGAAGCGCCTCAATCTCAATCTCAACCTAAAGCGCTTGCGCCAAGCCTTGAGCAAATATCAGATTTGGTTGACTTAACTTTGGGCAAGGCAGGTATTGACCCCAAGTTACTAGCAGGTGTCAAACTCAATGCCATAGCTAAAGAATATCCAGCGCTCGCGCAAGCCGCAGAAGAAGCCAAGTCGGTTTTAGTGGTGCCAATAGAAAATCAACTACTTCCTCCCAAGCGCATTGGTGAAATCATTGGCGAGCGCACTGGCGAGAAGAAGTGGTCAGCACAACAAGTTAATAAGAAGTTGATTGAAAAGGAGCTACAGATTGCCAATCCCGAAGGCGATAACCCTGATTACTTGCCAACAGAAGAAGGCAAGCAATACGGCGAGATAACGCTTGGCACAGCCAAAGGGCACGGCAAAACAGTGCAGCATTTACGCTGGTATGAGTCAGTGATTGATTGCCTATTGGAGGTTGACAACAATGCGTAAAATAATTGCTTTAGCGCTTGCTTCATGTTTAGCACTGGCGCCGCAAAGAACACAAGCGAACGGCGCCGCATTAGCGCCCGCTCTTTGCAGCACTGGCGTTGGCTGTATATTTGTCGGCGTAATCACGGTTGGTGGAATCGCTTATTATGTTTGGCAAGCCAACGGCAAACAATACCGAGCAAAGCGCAATGGTACTTTAGTCTATCCCGTGGCGCCTGCCAAGAAACCGAAGCCTTTAAGAAGCGCAAAAGAGAACCGCCATGCCGCAGCTAGCCCTGAACATTGCAGAAAGATGGCGCGCAAATATGGATGGGAGCTAAAAGATATCGAGTACACAGGTAAAGGATTGTTACCCTACGAGTGTATTTTCAAAGGAAAACAAACCAGTTTCGAGGATGCGGCTAATGAATAATACAGACTATAACAACCAAGGAACGTTAATTATTTACATGGCAAAAGACGAAGATGAATGGCTGACAATCGATGGTAATCTGTTAGCAAACGGAAGGTGTACTCAGATACTCAAAGAGTCTTACGATTATCGCCGCATAGAAAAAAGGGAGGTAGAGATTGGAGAAAGACTTTTAACTGGTATTCGCTGTAAAAATGGTACCAGAACAATCCCAACTGATTGGGTTGTAACATCAACCGAAACTTATGCGCCATCCTCCGACATTCCCGGCTTTAGAGAAGTAACAATTGCTTACTGCGAGCGCATTCCACTATCGTTAGAAGAGTTTAGAAGCGCGATTTACGACAGCGAGGCAACAGAGCATTATGAAGCTTGAAACCGCAAAAATCGGCTTTCACGGAACTATTGAGCAAGCCATCGACAGGATTAACGCAGAAAAGCAGTCCGGTAGATGGGAACTAGCTGGTTACGATATTTTTGAAAAAGCCAAGACTGTGGGAAGTGACAACACCTTCAAAGCCAAAGCGTTTGTCATGTGTTATTACAAGTCACATGACGGCGCCGCGCTTAATCTCACCTACGAGATTTGCGATTGGGATTTCGATGACGAAAAATAAGGCGCGACCAGCGAGGAGTAAACAATCTCGTCATTCGCGCCAGACGTATTGCGAGCGCGACTTTTTGAGACTTATATTGATTGCATAAGGCGAAAGAGGACAAGGTTTTAACCTTGCTTTGAACTGAAAAAGCTGTCCCAATCAAGCAAGTTTAAGTACGTTGACCTTGTTGGAACAAGGCAGCAAGTAAGCGGAGTGCTGAATTAACAGCTAATCCCAAGCCCCCTGGTAAGGGTAGCATCCCGCGAACCTGGGCGCGATAGAGAAATTGTACAGAGCCGTTTGCACCACATTGTGGGAGGTGCCGAAGTCCTTTTCTTCCAGGTTTTAATAAACAACTTAAGAGGATTTAATTATGTTAGGCTCTGTTGCTTTTGGCGATAATTTGAACGAGTGGACTAAAGAAGAGCAAATTAAGTGGTATGACGAGTTGATGGAAGTGTTAGCTAAAAATGAAAACCCTGCGCCACCTTTGACAGATGAGGAATTTTTCGCAAGGCAAGATGCAATAATTGATGAGTTAAACGCAGAATGCGGCTTTGACGAAACTTAATAGCTAGAATAGGATTGCGACGAACTGGAAATTTGCTTCATCCCTCGTGGGATAAGCCGAGGCGCCTGCTGACAACAAAATTAGCAGGCGCCTCGTTTTGGCTTGGACACCTTCGCATCCGAAGGTGGAGGCGCCAGGAATTATGAACACATGCCAAAAACACTCACATTATCTCTTGATGCCTACAATGTACCCATCTCCGTATTCAGCGATGGCAATGGATACGAGCGCACGCTTGCGGATACAGGCGCCACCGAATACTCAATTTGGGGCACACCTTTAGACTCGGGACCATATTTTGAGCCAAAACACATTTGGACTATTTCGTGTTATTTGACAAAGCAGGAGTGGCTGACGTTGAAAGCTATTTTCGCGCTTAGTGATAAGAGGCGCCGCGCACAGCAAAATTACCGCATTACACTACACGACTATATTCAAGAATTTTTAGAGGACGGTGTACCAACGCGCGGTATTGCGCCTGGTGGAAGCGCTTATACTGTTGGGAGTAGCAGCTATTATCCGGCGTCGTTTTATGCGCGGATGTTTGAGCCAAAATATAATTTACAAGCGGGACTGCGCCCTTACTTTACAAGTTTTGTATTGAGAGAATTAGATAAATTTGTATAATACAAGTAGTATATTTAAACGCGCACATGATGGAAGCTGCCTAGCCCTTAGATGGGTAATCACCTAACATTGTGGCTTCATGCCAGATGTTAGCTCTGTATAGGCAGATAGTAGACAAAGGGTGGAACCGGGAGTCGTCCGACTAGAACTCCGTCCTCGTGCAAGTCGAGGTGTGCGCTTTATCTAACCATCCAATCGACACTAGCACTACTGGCGCCCAGCGGCATTGTACCGCTAACCCTATCACCAAGCTTGACCAGCCCGTTCGACACAGTACGCGCGCGCACCACACTACCGCTACTTAATTGAATAAGCGCTTCTCCAGTTTTGCTATCAAATCCCGCATAAGTCCCTGTAAACTCGCGCGATAAATCTGATTTTTCCTGCGCTTCTACAATCCGTTGGGTGTAAATTGCTCGACTAGTAAGCGCGCGTTTCTCTGCGAGGCAAGAGGCGCCGCGCGGACAATTATTGTCATTACATCGACCAAGTGGACAAATCACAATATTTCAACCCAATCATATTTATTTATTTCATTGGCAAGCTCAATCGAATCTTCATTGGCAAGCAAAAAATTAAATATAAGGTCATTGCGCCTATTTTCATCAAGCTTAAATAATGGCATTGCATAGGATTTTCTTACTGAATCAATAAAGCGAAAATTCGCGCAAGCTACTAAAAATATCGGCATGTCTTCCAAAGCCAAATCTGTAAAAAAGCTGGGGCGAAGATGCATCAATACCCTATTACTAGAAAAACTCGTAGCTGGAGGTAAGTAAGCGATGTTGCTATTTAGCGAATAGATTTCGTAAGTATTAATACATTGTATTATTCCACCATTACTTAAATCAGGCGCGCTTGGAATCAAAAGCTTGCCGTCTTCGCTTATCCTTCCGGCGCCAACTATTTCAACGTTATATTGCCGCTGAAACCCCGACTCTTTATAAGCTTGAACCGCCATCCATATTAAAGCCGATTTACATTTTTTTATTTGCTCAACATTCTGTTGACTAAACAAATTTTCGCATTTCTCTCTTTTTAAATCATTAAGAGAAATATTTTTCATAAAATCAGTTACATCTACGGTCGGGCTATTTATCAGCGCGTTATCCACCCCAATGTTATTGTATCTAAACACTGGTAAATTCAGCCTTTTAGATAAAAACCTAGGCTGACAAAAGCTGATGTATGGCTTTTTGTTTTCTGAATTCTTAAACTTTATTTCAAATTTATTACCACTTTCCTGAATCTCGCCTGATATATTGGTGAAACACGGGATATGATTTTCTGTTTGATATAAAGAGCCAATAATTTCTTCTCTATCCACCAAAAGCGTAACTTGTCTAGATTTGCTTATTTCTTTAATATATCTCCCTACTCTTGAAAGTGAATATTTTTGACTCGACGCTGATTTTATGAGCAATTGAACCGCATCAAAATTTTCTTCAAAGCTCAATACTTCTGCTATTATCTTGTCGAATTGTTCAATCTGTTCAATTTGTTCTATCTCCACTCTGGGCATAAAATCTGCCACGCCACCACTGACAGATATTTCTCGCCCTGGCACAATCAATCCATTGCTAATAGGTTTTAATATCTTTATGCCATTTAGCTGATTAACAATAACTCCGCCATCAACTTGAAAGCCTTGATATTGAGCAGCGCGCGGCGCCGTATCAAGCAACTTTTGCTGCTTAACGACGCGCTGAACTTGGCGAAATCTTCCTTCACTAAGGCGCTTACGGAGTAGCTCTTCGGGCGTCATGTTCCGGCGCCGACACCAAAGCCGGCTGCATTGGCAATAAAGAAATTAAAGCTTCTTGGCGCATTTGCGGCGAGAGTTTCAATGCTGTCCTCTCTTCTATAACCAACGAGGCGCCCACGAGCGTATCTTAGTTGAAGCGATGAGCCTGCTGCGGATAAATCAAGCGCGACTCGGTTCGGGTCGCCTGGTGGGAGCGCTGATATTTGAAACTCAGTTGAGCTGAGAGATGCGAACATATAATATATTACGCTTGCATCCAGTCCCGTTGGCGCTGTACCACTTATGCCAGGGGTAATCATTAGTTCTTCGTCCTGTGATAATCCATGCGCGTCGCTTGTTGTAAAAGTCGCTGGGGTTCCAGGCGTAATTACTACAGGTTTGTTACTTTCAGCGCGCGAGTCAGCGATTAAAACTACGGAATTGTACTGTACCGCCTCCGGGTAAGAGACAGTCCAGGTCACAACGGGCATTTGCCAGCGCTTGTTGGCGCCGTCGTAGATTGCCTCTGTCGCGAAGGGCGCGTTGAAACGGTTGTAATTATTTGTAGTCGTTTTTTCAATCTCGGCAGCAATTACAGACGCTTTGCTGCTGACATCTGTAATGTTGCCGTTACATAACAAGGCATAGAAATTGGCGCGGTCGGGGAGAGTGCGCGGGGCGCTGGAACTATTTGTAAAAATCGCTTCGATTTCGTATTCGAGCCAGCTTCTGAATTTTAGATTTGTTGGCATATTAATTTCAGATAAATTAACAAATTATACATTACTGTGCGCGTAACCAAATTGCAGGCACGACACCAGCCGTTACAGAAACAAAAGATAGTGAATTTGGCAAAGGAGCATAAGCGACGTTAGCAGAAAAATGCATCCCAGTATTAGCGGTTAAATTAGAGCCTGCAACCGTCGCATTTCCAAACAGGAAATTCTTTTGTGTAGTGTCAAAAGCGAAAATTGTAGTATTCGCATTAACATGTGAAGCTAGCCCATACCAACCAGGTGAAAGCAGAATTCCGCCGAAGAAAGAAAAAGTTTTTGCGCCTGTGGTACTTACGCTTATTTCGCCCTGTGTCAATAATGAAAACTGACCAGGTGACCCCATTTTGTAAACACCCAAAGACATCAACGAACCGGCGACAGAAACATTAGCATTTAATTCAGAAAAACCAGAAGCCCTTGGACACCAAAAAGGGGTAACTGCTAAATTTCGAGTTCCGACAGTAAAGGCATACGTGGAACTCGTATCAGATGCGTAATGCGGTAAGTACAGGCGCCCGCTTATGAAGCCAGGGTGAGGTATGCCAACCGCTTCAGCAATTGAAGCGACCACAATTTTTTTTTGTTCGCTGACACCGGTATCCCAGACAGGGAAAAAATCGCTACTATCAACCCTTGATTTAACCAAAGTGTCGTTAATAGTTACATTTGTCATTTATGTTATCCTCCCTAAATACATTTGAAGCTTAAGTACGATGTTTTCAAGTAACCTAATTTCTGAGGCGTTCAATCCTTTGCCAATCGACAAGAAAGAAATTAGTCCAGGTAAATATCTGGTATGTCCATCTAGGAAGCCGCCCGCAAAAACAGGCATCTCTCGATTAAGAGTTAAGCCTGCTGGCGTAAAATTTTGCGTCCTTTCTATTCCGATAAAACGGGCATATGCAATTCCAGACAAAGCAGAGCCACAAAGGAACCCAGGCTGCGAATAAAATTTCGCTATCGACACAAGCGCCGAATCCCCAACGGCAAAAGACAAGGAAGAAGAATTGCGAAGAAAAATCCTCTGTGTTCCTGTACTTGTAAGCCCAGTGTAGTAGCCGTCAACAGTCGAACCTCTTTCTATTTGCGGCGCCCAAGCCGAAATATGGAAATTGTTATCTGTCAGTCCATTACTAACAGGCAAAAAACCTGTGCCTAACCTTTTGTTTAATCCATTCCCCCTTAACCCAGAAAATCTTGTGTAATCAGATTCTACAAAATTAAAATTAGTCAGCAAATTTTGAGAAGTAGAAGTTTTTAGCTTCACCCGCGCGCTTGCCAAATTGTTACCAGCAAAAGGATAAATCTCTAAGCATCTATTCCAAAGATTAGCTGCTTTCATTTCTTGAATAAAAGCATTGATTCCAATCAAATCGCCGCGCGCAATACTTCCACCATTGGCAATGATATTTTGCTGATAAAATATTGACTCCCACTCAAGCGCCAAGTGCTTCATGTCAGGCATGAAAGCCGTCCATCGCGCGCCGTTACTACTTACTAAAAGCGCATCGCCAGCATGAGTCACTAATTCAGAATTGTATGTTTCGCTATCTATCCCAGACATTGAGCCTAATTCAATATCAATGCGAGGTGCCTGCTCAACGTCGAACCCGGAGACGGCGCCCAAATCAACCGAAGCATCAAAGCTATCAACATCAATTTTTAATTCTTGGAAAGAACCAAGCTGAACATTGAAGAAACCTGGGATGTCGGCATTGAACCCTGAGCTAGATTCAAGCTCAACAACGACATCAAAATTATTAATTCCAATATCAACACTAGAAGCGGACTGTAGGTTTATATAAAATTCCGGCGCCTGCTCAATTTCAAATCCGGAAACACTACCAAGCTCAACAACAATATCAAAATCATCAACATTAACATCAACACCAGAAGTTGAACCTAATTGGATGCCTTCTGCCGCTAAAACAAATATCCCAGAGGCGCTGTTAAGCGAAATGTTTATTGGAGTTGTTAATGCAAAGCCGGAAGTTGAGCCAAGTTGAACATCACAAATATCGGCATCTGTTAGCATCAAGAAGCTAGAAACAGAGCCTAACTCAATATCAAAAATATCGGCTTCTGTTAATATCCCAAAACCAGACTGACTAAAAAAACCTGCCTCAACAAAACTCAACTCAATCGAATAAGGAAACGCCTCGGATTCTAGTATCGATAACGAATCAAGTTCGACATCAAACACTTGAGAATAAGGTGGCACTAAATAATCGTACTGCTGCTCAGGCGCAATCCCCGCAGGCACCGAACCACACCAAATCCCATCAAAAGCCAGTGCCAATCGATTATTTACAAAAGCAATACTCAACCCATCGACCATAAACAAATACGAGGCACCGCTTAAATCCTTCCACCAACAACCAACCAAAGGCGCCGCATTAAACCACTCATCGCCAACTGCGATACTACAACTTTGTCCTTTATGGCGCCCCCACAAAATGGCGCCTTCAATCAGCCCTAACTCGCGCGCTTGTTGTTCGGAAGTTAACAACCCGCCATCAATTACTATTTCTTTCTCGCGCGGGCGGAATTGAGGATTGCCAAATAGAGCGGGCAAGCGTACTTCAACTTTTATCTGCTTTTCGATTACTTCATGCGTTGGTGGGAAGCGCTCAGGCGCCGGAGGGGTCGCTTGTCCGCTGTTGCTAACAATGGTGCGCGCGCTTCGCTCAACTAAAACTAATTTACTCGCCAAACTAATAACAACATTAGAATCAGTTGGTTCAACCAAAGAAGGGCTAACTATAGCCAAGCATTCAAAATTCGTTTCTTTGAATTCCCACTCCTCTTTGCGCTTCTCTCTCCACTGTTGCCGTTGGCGCTTTGCAGGGTAATGCGTCAGCGGGAAATTAGCATAGCTTTCGTTGGGTAAAATCTGCCCAACTGGGCGCGTTGTTTCGTTTACTATGCGCGGGATAATCGTTATTTTCTTAGTATCTTTATCCTCTTTCTGCTCGTAGCTGTAATCAATAATATTTGCTTCATCCAACCAAAAAACAAGCCCGCCACCAATATCTGAAGGTTCAATTCCTTTCTCTTCAAGATAATCTCGAAGCACAACCACGAACGGGCGATAAATCTCAATTCCGTGCCTGCTCAATTTACCTTCGTCCGGTTCTTGGCAATTGTCCAGGGTGGCGCCTTGCGTTACTGTTCCAGTGTCAGTGGTTCCGGGAAGCTCATAATCTTTAATTTCTAATTTGTACGAAGAGTCCCAAAGCTGAGTATCTCCCTTCTTTCCTCTAGGGTCAATTATTCCAAGCGGTTCCTCTATAAAAGTTTCTATTTTTATTTGTCGGCTGAAGCGCTCAATTTTCTCAATAGTCTTAGTCCTGCGAAGTAATATCACGCTTAGACTATTACTTTCAGGATTTACAGCAGAAACCGGGCCATATTCCTCTTCTATTGTTACGGTTGGCTCAACTTCTTTTTTAGTTGACAATACGCCCGACACTTTTATCAATTCAACCGGAGATTCGGCGCCTGCCAACCGCTCATAGCGCGCGTCGTCAATACCAACCTGCAAAGATTTAATTGCAGCAGGCGCCTTGCTGACTTTGCGAGTGCGTATCATCCCTAAATTATCTTGATACGCTACGAAGCAATTCACCCAGCACAACTTACCAAATAGCTGAATGTAGGATTCATTGCTAAGTTTAGGTAACGGCACTCTTAAAGGCGCGCCGTTTAAACTACCTGCCCATTTACCAGAGGCGCCTGCCTTATTGAGTAACTTGACCGCAATTTCATTTAATCCAACACTTTCACCCAAATCAAAACAGGCGCCATCACCTGCGGGAGTGCGGAAGTTTAATAAGTTTAAAATGCATCCAGCCTCTATTTTTAGCTGGGATATCCCATCAAATTCTGCTTTCAATATATATAGATATCCGAGAACAGGCGCCGATTGAAGAGGGACAAGGGAGGCAGGAAGGTTGGCGGACAAGGAAGAATTTTCTGCCTTGTCTTCTTGTCCTCCTGTCTTCCTAGTCTCTCCCAATGGCGCCGCCACTAATTCACTCGAAAAATTAGCTATATATAGATTAATTAAATTGCCACGCGCCCACCTAGGGTTACTGCGGTCGTCTAAATTCTCGGTAAAATCAAGCGCGCGCCCTAGCACAAAAGACGCATTTATTAATATCAACCCTGTGCTGTCGTAGTGAGAAAATCCCCCATCAACGCTTTTTAACGCCTTGGTACAATCCAAGCCGTTTACCACTAATTGATAATTGCGCGCGCTGATATTTACAGCCATTCGTCCATTGGGAATTACAAACATTGTCGTGATGACAAATAACTATACCTCATGGATGACATTTTAGATACACCAAAGCAGTATTCCGAAGAAGAAATTCAAAAAATACTAAATACTGCCAAGGCAACGCGCAAGGAAAGAGACGAAGTAGCAAATAAAGCCAAGGAGCTAGAAAGCAAAGTTTCAGAGCTTTCTAAAAACCTCGAACAAATCAAAGGTATTGACCCAGCAAAATTCAAAGAATACGAACAGCTTGCTGCTAGCTACGAAGAGCGCAAGCTTGAAGAACAAAGAAACTTTGAAGAATTAAAGCAGCGCTGGACGGGCGAAAGAACTTCGTTCACTCAACAGATTCAAGAGCTACAATCGCAACTTCAAAATACCCAAGTTGTTAATGCTTTAGAAAAAGCTTTTTATAGCTGTGGTGGACGCGCGGGTAAAGATGAAGATGGCTATAGCTACTTCGATTTAATTCAAGAGCGCGCTAAAAATTATGTGCAATTAGATGAAAAAGGGCGCCTTGTGGTCTTAGACCCGCGCGATAAAACACCAATGCGCGACCCCAAAGGCAACCCCTACAGCGTTGAAGACTTGATGCTCAAGCTTCGCGCTGGTGGACCAACCGCTGCATTATTTGAAAGTGATAAAGGCGCCGGAGGTGGTATGCAGCGAAGCGCTCAGTACAACTCAGTAAATGCGACGCGCGAATCTTTGATGCAAATGGGCAACCGCGCGGAGAGATTAGCTAAAGCGCGCGAGCTTGGCATTCAATAAAACCTTCGGATACGAAGGTCATGGGAATAAAGAAAAAGAAAGAAGGTAAAGTGTCCAAAAATTACTGCACTTTTACCTTCTTTCATTTTTTAAAAATCGCACCAACCAGTGTGACGCTGGTTTGAATAGGCGTGATGCCAGAGCGATGTAAAAACTACAACATCGTAAACAATCATGGCAATGACTTTATTGGAATCAGCAAAGGTAGCTGATTCGATTGAAAACGCAACAATTATTGAAGAATACGCAGCCCAAAGCGACATCCTGCGCGTACTTCCTTTTGAGAATCACGACGGTACAGGCATTCACTACAACCGCGAAGATGAACTTCCTGGTGTTGGTTTCCGTGGTATCAACGAGGCTTACGAAGAATCGGTAGGTGTCCTCAATCCACAATCAGAATCTTTTAAGATTGCTGGTGGCGACTTAGACGTAGATAAATTTATTTTGGACACCCAGGGAGAGGGTGTCCGCACGGTTCATGAGCTACAGAAGGTCAAATCTTTGTCTTTAATGTGGACGCGCAACTTTATCAAAGGCGACAGTCGCGTTAACCCTCGCGCATTTGATGGCTTACAGGTTCGTCTTACTGGCTCACAACTTCTTGATAACGCACCCGCAGGCGGCGCCTTATCTCTCCTAAAACTTGATGAAACAATTGACCAAGTTGATCAACCTACTCACGTAATGATGTCGAAGGCTATGCGGCGCCGACTTACACAAGCGGTTCGTAATGGCTTAGGTGGTCAAATCGAGTTTCGCATGGACGAGTTCGGCAAGCAAGTCATGTTCTACAATGACCTGCCAATTTTGATTGCTGACTACGATAACTTCGGTAACGATATTTTAGGCTTCACCGAAGCTTCTAGCGACGGCACCAATGTTCAATGCACATCTATATATGTAATGTCTTTGGGTCCAATGAAACTTGTCGGGATTCAAGGGCGCGCTGATGGTCGCTACGGAATTACTACACGCGACTTAGGAGAATTAGAAACCAAGCCCGTAAAACGCACCCGTGTTGAGTGGTACAACGCTTTGGCTTGTTACCACGGCCGCGCCGCTGCAAGGCTTCAAGGTGTCACCAACGCTCCAGCAATCGCTTAATCGCTAATCCCTTAAACCTTCATCACACCTTCGTATCCGAAGGTAAAAATATATATGCCACGCTCAACAATATCAAACCGCCGCGCGGTTCATTTTGATAAGTCATTAGAACTACGTAACGCTTCAAACCCTGCAATCTCTAGTGGAACAGCAGAAACAGGGGTGGACTTCCCAGTTCGTAAACAAATGAAATACACAGCTGCGGTACATACCACTGGCTACACTGGCTACGTTGCTACAACCGCTGAATGGCAAGTTGCCATCGAAGTATCCGCTACTCTCGCTGGAACATATGTACAAGTAGGTATCGCGCCTCTCCCTGGAGCCGGCGGAGATGTGCTGATTCCTCTTGATGGCGCCTACGTCGAAGATATTTTGGCGACCGCCGAATTCATCCGCGCGCGCTCAATCAAAGTTGGTAGCCCCGGCAATTTAGTCTACGGAGCATACGTTTCGCCATGCTAGACCCCGTGACTTTATATAAAGACGGCGCCTGCAAAAAAATTCCAGCAATTGACCATCGCGCTTGGATAAATGCAGGGTGGTCACTGACTGAAACTTCACTTACCTTCTTATCAGAAGGTGGTTCGCTAGAAGAAGGCGCCTCTATGACTGAAGGCGAGGAAGTTTTATCAGAAGAAATATCCAACCCACCTTCTGACAAGAAGGTAGAAACAAATAAGCGCAAATCCCTCAATCAATAATAGCTATGGCAGAGCCGCTACAAAGCCCTTACAGCAAAGTCAATATTGTTGACGCTGAAGGCAATTTAGTTAACCTTGGCGGCGGCAGTGGCGATAGTGGTACTACTATTGGTGGCGCCACTGCCGCAAACCAAGTAACCCAAACTCAAGTACTCCAAAATATTGATGCCGACTTAGGCACCGACATTACTGGCGCCGTGATGCCTGCTGGTGGCGCCGGAGTTAGAGGCTGGTTGTCGGCAATTTATAATTTCTTATCATCGAGGCTTCCTGCGCTTGTTAGTGGGCGCGTACCTGTTGATGTTGCTTCGCTATCAGTAACGGTTAATAACGCGCAGTTAGAAATTGCCAATGATGCCGGCAATCCGATTCCTGTCGATGGCTCGGTTAGTGTAAGCAATTTTCCAGCCACTCAGCCAGTAAGCGGCGCCGTCAGTATTTCTAATTTTCCAGTTACTCAGCCAGTAAGCGGTGCCGTAAGTATCTCTAATTTCCCCGTTACTCAGCCAGTAAGTGGGACAATTGCTTTTAGTAATACATCAATTGGTGTATCTTCATTGCCTGCTTTACCCGCTGGCAATAATGCGATAGGCTCGGTTAGTATTTCTAATTTTCCAGCTACTCAACCAATAAGCGGCGCTGTCAGTATTTCTAATTTTCCAGCCACTCAACCAATAAGCGGAACCGTAGCAATAAGCAATTCTTCAATCGAAATTGCTAACGACGTGGGCAGCCCGATTCCTGTTAATGGCAGTGTAAATATTGGTAACTTTCCTACTACCCAAGTAGTTAGTGGAACTGTCGCTATTAGTAATTCTTCAATTGAAATTGCTAATGATGTTGGCAGCCCTATTTCAATCGGCGGTGTTTACAATGTGACGTCGCCGACTTTAACCAATGGACAGGGCAGCAATATTCAGCTTAGTGTTCGCGGGAATGTATTAATTGATTGTGTTGATTATGTTAGCTCGCCAACAAACATTCAAGCCGTTGACACTAATTCCACAACATCAATAGGGCAAGATAATCAAGTAATTATTAGAGGCAATCCTAGCAATAATAGTTTTGCTTCTTATGCCTCTTCTGGTAACAGCAGCTTTGCAATATTAATTGAAAATCAACCTGCCGCAACTCCTTTTGTTGGAACACTACAAATCGAGCGTAGCTTAGACGGAAACATCTGGACTTCTATCGGCGCCTTTGTTGCTGGTTCGCGGTTTGTGCGCTCACAAATTACAGCCGAAGCAGTATTGCATGGTAATTGTTCAAGCAGCCAATTTCTAAGAGTTCGTGCTATTGCGTGGACTTCAGGAATCGCGCGAGTTACCTTTTTAGCTGGACAAGGGACAGGCACGACAACAGTTGGAAACCCGCTGAGAATATTTGACCAAGTTAGCGGCGCCGAGCTAACGATTAAAGCGGCAAATGTATCTGCTACTTCGGCAGACCCCGCTGTTGTTGTCACTAGTAGAGATAAACCCTCAACGATTAATACTAATATTCCAAATTCTTTTCCAGTTAGCAGTACCGCCAGTGTGATTGCTTTGAATAACGACAGAAAAGGATTAACTATTTCTAACCCCCTAGCCTTTGATATTTTCGTAGGGTTTCAATCAACCGTTTCATCCACTTCTTACGCCGTGAAAATTCCTCCTTCTGATAGCTATGGCTATTGGGAAGCGCCATACAATTACGTAGGAATTATCTCTATCGCAACCGCCACTGGCAATAGTGGAAATATTTTTGTCAGGGAGCTAATTTAATGCCGTTATATAGATACAATTCAACAGCAGTAAAACCACTTATTTACAGATACACAACAACCGGAACCTTTGTATTAAATTACCCCAAAACTTACACTTTTTGCAGGATGATTTTATGCGGTGGTGGCGGTGGCGGTGGGAGCGGAAGGCGCGGCGCCGCAGCTTCTGCTCGTTGGGGTGGTGGCGGTGGTGGAGGCGCCGGAATCAGCGACTGGATATTTAATTTAGAAAACGTCAATAACACGACTTTTCCAAATTTTAGTATCACTGTTGGCGCAGGTGGAGCGGGTGGCGCCGTTACAACAACAAACGATACGAATGGTAACAACGGCGTAACAGGGAACGATTCAAGTATTTCGCTTGCAAGCTCCGACGGCACCGCGCAACAAATTATTATTTACGCGCCTGGAGGATTACTAGGTCAGAGCGGTAGCGCATCTGCCGGAAACGGTGGGGCAGGTGGTAGCGCTTGTGTTTATCCTGGCGCCTCTGGAGGAAACAGCGGACTTGCGGCTACAGCAAATAGCGGAGGGTCGGGCAATACAGGGATAGCCGGTGGCGGCGGAGGTGGCGGAATAAGTACAGGTAACGTCGCTTATACGGGCGGTTCTTGCGGTGTTAGTCAAAGATTTAGACTAAACACTACTGCATTTAATACTGCATCCCAAGCAGGAGGCGCCGCATCTCAAGTAGCCGACGCATCTAATGGTATATCGGCATCTGTCCCAACAAACTATACAGATTTTATCTTTGGAAATTCTGGCTCTGGTGGCGGCGCGTCAAGCGCTGGGGCTGGTGGTAGAGGAGGGGATGGAATCTTTGGTAGTGGTGGAGGAGGAGGAGGCGCTAGTCTAAATGGCTTCAATTCTGGCGCTGGGGGTAAGGGTGGGGACGGCGCCGTTTATTTAGTTTTTTACTAACTAATTAAGGAAGAAGAAAGAAGGCAGAAGGCAGAAGGTAAAATACTTCTTTCTTCTTTCTTCGTTTAGTTACAATTTTAAGCGCGCAAAAACATTTAATCGCTTAAAACTTTACCCTACAGAGCTTTTGTTGCCTGAAAAAAGGTATATTGTACCTATTAGATAAAAGAATGAAGAAAGCAGAAGCGCTGACATATCTAGCTTCTGCTTTTTCGTTGGCGCATCCTTTTAATCTCTGCGTCGTGCCAAATCATGCCAAATGATGCCAAGACATGCCAGGATAAGGCACAATGTTAGTTACATTATTAGCACGCGGCGCCGACATCATGACTGATTTTGACAAGAAGCTAGAAGAAGTCAACGCTCGATTACGAGGCGCCAAGTTAAGAGTTTCTATATTCCAGCGTCAAAACAAACTATGGCTGCGGGCAACTCTCCCACCCAAACCCCACATCAGGCGAGAGGGAAATTACCAGCAAGCAGTAAGTATCAACTGTAATGCCACAATTGCTGGATTGAAATACGCCGAGCAAAAAGCCAAGCAGATGGCGGTCGAACTAGATACAGGCGCATTTGATTGGGCGCGCTGGATTGAAGTCAAGCCCGACAATGAAGAGCCAAAAATAATTCATGAATGGATAAATAAATTTCATGAGCATAAAGCTTCCACTTCCGCGCTCGCTTCTTCTACATGGAAGTTTGATTATTTAGGGGTTGGGCGCAAACTGCCTCAACAGGAAGAACTATCAGTAGAAGTGTTAATAAAGTTTATTTTTGCTAATAGTAAACCTGACACGCGCACTCGCAAGCGCCTTGTTGGCTACTGCGCGCAGCTGGCAGAGTTTGCACTTCTCCCTTCTAAAGAAATTAGGACGCTAGAAGGCAGTTACTCAGCTAAATCCGTAAACCCGCGCGCGCTACCAAGTGACGAAGAAATTCAAGATTTTGTAGACAGTATCAAAGAGCCTGGATGGAAATGGATTATAGCAGCAATTGCCACTTATGGACTGAGGAGTCATGAGGCATTTTTTACAGATTTAGCGCGCTTCCCCAAAATCCGGGTAACCGAAGGCAAGACAGGCGCCCGCGTGATACAACCTCTTTATCCAGAGTGGGCGCCACGCTGGAATCTACAAAATAAAATCCTACCTTCATATCAGAAGGTAGATGCTGCCCACGAAGAATACACTTTGAAAATTAGCGCTTGGATGTGCCGCAACAGTCCATTCAAAGCGCTTGATTTGCGTCATTGCTACGCGCGCCGATGCTTCCAATTTGGATTTGACCCTACCCAATCAGCCAAGCTAATGGGACACTCGTGGCAAATCCACCTTCAAACCTACCGCGCGTGGATTGATGAAGAAGTTTATGATAAGGCTTATCTGGCTAAAATCAGCAACCCAAATCGACCACTACCACCAAACTAACAGTTCGCAATTCGCAGTTCGCAGTTCGCAGTTAAATTCAATTGCGACTTGCGAATTGCGAATTGGTAATTATCTTTGGTGAGTAGGCGTGGCTCTAAGGCGCCGTATCGCTTCTAAATTTATTTTTATATTGCGCTTCTTGCTGCTGGGCGGCGCGTCGTTTACCCAATGAATGCCTTCGATAAAGTATTCGGCTTCGATGTACCGCAAGATACTGCGGCGACTAAAACCGCGTCCTAATATCCTGTACGCTTCGTCGATGGGCACACAGTCTTGTTCGTTAATAGTCGCTTTCAGTAAATTAGTTTTGGGCATAATTTTATGTTACTAAAAATCCTCATCGGCGCCGCTAATTTCGGCGCCATACTCGTTCATCAAGGCGCCCACCCTCTCAAGCAATACTAGAGCTTTGGCGCGCTCATCTTTTAGCTGGCTTTGCTCGTAAAACTCCTTGTCGTGCGCTTCGATTCCTCCAAGGGCAATGAAGAGAGCGTTTGCGGCGCCGTAGGCTTTAATGAGGTGGTTCCATGTTTTTACGTTTTTCATTCACCCTCCCAAGCATCTTTTTCAAGTTCTTGACACTGTGCTGAGATAGAACCCCAATCAATGTTATTTAAAGCATTGCTAGGCGTTGAATTAGTAGCTTTTGGTAGCGCATTTTGATTGATAAATACTTTCACAATATCTCCACTGCTATCTCTCTCAAGCCCATATCTTCTGACCATAGCAAGCTTTTGGGCTTCCTGTTTCAATACATTGCTGGCGCCATTTAACCATTCATTTAGTAATTCAACCTCTTTTTCTGGCTGATTGTAAAAGCTTCTCTGGCGCCTTAATTCAGCCTCAATATCAACTTCTTCCAATGCAGGCAATGCTTTGATAGTAGCGGCGCATTGCGCTTCTTCAAATGGCAATGCTTGAGAAGTTGGTGTGGCTGATTTAGTTGGCATCAAGACATCAGCGCCGCGCTCTACTAAGGTTGTAATATTGTTCATGAGCGCTTGAACGTTTTCTTCAGTTGCTTCGGGCAATGGCACAAAGTAACTGGGTAAAATCGCCTTTTGCCCATCATTCTGAAGCTGATTACAGGAATCAGTGGTCGTGTTCAAATACGCCAAGAACTCTTTAAAAATTTCGTTAGCGCCTTTGGGGTCTCTATAAAACTGATTACGAGCATAGATGCGGGCGCCTGTCTCTCGATGTCCGCCTTGAGGCTTGTAATGCCTCTCTGCCCACCAAGTTAAAAACAACGGGTAAGGCTCGTCCAGCGCTATCTCCCACACATGCAATTCTCGACTATCATTTTGTGTATTCGCTATTGTTCGTTTTTTCGGCATATCCGAACAAGCGCGGGAAAGTTGATCTGAATTAGGGACTTCAGTTTTAACAAAAGACTCTTGAATTAGTCCGTTGACTTTAGAGTTTTGGGGCGCCTCTTCTTCTTGTGTTTTAAAAACCTCTTTCTCTTGCCCTTCCTCATCTGCGAGAGATAGGGTTTTTTTTGTATATATAGTAGAAAATTCACTAGCGCAGGTTGGATTCTGCATTAGTGAATCTTCCAATCTGCATTTTTGAAGATTGGCGCCCAGCAAGGATTCTGGGTCATAGCCAATCCAATCCGCGAGTTCAGCTAGCTTTGAGATGCATAGTGTCATCCAGCTGGTTTGGTTATATTCTTGGAATCCAACTGGCTTATTAATCAGGCGCCTTTTCAAGGATGAGAACGTTTCTTTGACAACGATGCCCAAACCACATAATGACCGAATCATGCGACCAATTTGAGACTCAGACATGCAGGGGAACTGCTGGCGCCAGTGTTCGTAAGTGTTGTAAATGAATTTTTCGCCATCTTTTGTAAGATGTCCCGACTTGGTGTTTAGCCAAAAAGCCAACTGGTTAACAAATATTGCCGCAGCGGTTGGGTTGGGGACTCCTAAGTCTTTAAGCGCGGCCGCAAGCATGGGTGTATAGGCTTTAGGGCGGTTATCGATTTCAATCTGTCTATCGCTCATTCCTCTACCTCCCCATCTAAAAAAAGTTTGTCTAAATAGCCATCTATAAGTCCATTGATGTAATTTTCTGGGTTAACTATATAACCGTACTGCTCATACGTAAACGCAATTCGCTGAGGAATCTGCTCATAAACAAATTTGTGTATTTTTTTTATCTCGCTCAAGCTCTTCGCATTTGCAAAAATTAGAAGCAAGCTAACATTTAAGTCAAAAGACTTATCGTTTTCGCTATATATTTGATGTACTTGGGTGAGAAAATTCTTGGCAGAGCGAGCCATGTACGTAAGAGTATAAGAGCCTTTAAGGATGTAAGGCGGAGTCGCTTTGCGTCCTAAATGTGACAAAGGTTTTTTCTTCAAAGGGCTGTTTTCAGAGTCTTCTATGTTCTCGTCGAATTCAAAATATTCTCCATGAACGCGACAATGTGAAAAAAGTTTATGTAAACACTTTTCATCGGTTACGCAATCTGGAGTCCAAAAGCAGTCTTTGACGATTAATGGGTATGGAGATTGTGTTGTTATTTTTTGACTCCTAACCAAAGGGTTGTTAGATCGACCAATCTTATATCTTGGCGTGCCTTCGGCTTTAAGCAAATAAACATATCCACTTCTACCAGACGGGATATCGTTTATTGTTGATGTGCTAAAATTGTATTCAAGCATTTGGTCCTTTCTTAATATTTGTTGAGATGGGAATCAATTCTCGCTTCATCTGTGCAATAGATGAGGCGAGATTTTAATAGCGCCCAAAGAACGGCGCCAACAAAATCTTCTTCTTCAACCTATAACAAAGCGCAGGCGTGGCGCCATCACTCCAGAAAACTTCAACCTCGCCTTCTGCAATCAATGTACTTATCGGTTGACGTAGCGCGGGATAATCGGTGCCTGTTTCGTCTTTAATCTCCCCCAGTGTTTTATCACCATTAGTAAGCGCTTGTTTAATCCTGTCCGTAAGGTTGCTCATTTTTTAAACCCTCTTCAGTTTGTAATAAATTTTGCCGCTAACGAGGCGCTGCTCGATTTCACCCGCATCGACTAAGCGCGATGCCTCTGCGAATATTTCTGGGTAATAGGCGCCTTCGATTGAGTTTCTTATTTCGCCCGGTGTTTTATCACCGGTGGCGAGAGTTTTTTTAATTTGGTCTGCGAGTTTTTCCATAAATGTAGATGCCCCTAATGGGCTTATAAATTTTCAACTAAGTATCTGTTACGGCGCCTCTTGAGAACGCCCTCGGAAGCAAGCACTTTCATACAAATAATGACTTTCTCGCGCGTCATGTTTGTTTTAGCCATGACTTCGGACACAGTACAGTCCGAAATCCTTAAGACATCTCTTACTGACTGCATTTCTAAGTCGCTGCCACTTTTGTAGCCTTTATCGCGCAAAAACATATTCTTTGGTTTATTCATGCCGCCTCCTTTTGAAGAAAACTGATTGCAGCTGCAACGACGCCTGGATTACCAACGCCCAATACCTCGCCCAGCTTGCCAAGCAATCCTTGAATAATTAGCTCTTCCGGCGCCTGTTTACGCGCTTCCGCTAAGTCAATAATTGTGCGCGCTGTACTGTCGTAAGTGTCGTGAAGGTTAACTTCTTGCCCATGAAGACTAACCTTGTAGTGGCGCGCTGCGTTTGGACCAGCTACCCATCCACACTTCGTCCTGATTTTCTTAGGTGGTTCAGGAAGTTGGGCAATTTCTCTTACTGCGGCGCCGATATCCGCAGCTTTAACCCTACGGTTTTCGGATTCAGCAACTTCGCAAGCCAATTCCCAAGCCTTTTTACAGTCGTGGATATTGTCGCGCAATGGGTAAAGTTCGCGCGCTTGTGTTTCTGGTAGCGTGCCAATTTTTAATCCCATGCTGTGTTCTAGTTTGCCAGCCTGCCATTCCTTTTGGAGGGAAGAGTAGGCGCGCTTAAATAAGGAGTGGTGATTCTCTAAAAATGCGCTCATCGAATCACAGCCAAAAGCCTTGTAACCTTCGCGCGCGTCGATTTTTACAAGCGCGTAACGGGTGAAGTTCTTGGCGAATAAAGCAAAGTTCTTAAGCGCTTCGCCGTTGTCGATGATGCGCTCGATTAACTCTTCGACTTCTTCTTTAGATAGCGCGGCGCCGTCGATGTCGTTGGGGATTTGAAGGGCAACTGGCGCTTTTTCTTCTGGCGCTTTTTCTTCTGGCGCTTCAACTTCCGTTATTTCTTCCACCTTCGTATCCGAAGGTTCAGATTCAACCTTAGTTAAATGCCATACAGGAAGCTGGCGTTCGACAGGATTGTTGTCCGGATTGGGAGAGTCCAAGCGCCGTACTTGAGCTTGTCCTTCCTCGACGTGAATAACCTTATATATGTCGTCGAAGTCATTCGCCTTAACTTCGTCGCCCGCCTTTATGTCTGATTCAAGCGCAGGAAACGCGATTAAGTTCAAAGGGTTTATCGGCTCGGTGAGTCCCTTGTCGTCGAACTTTACCCAGGCATCAGGCATGGGTAAATCTTGATAACCGATGTAAGTCCCGCTTCTCATGAGCGGTTCGCAGAAGACTCTCGTGCCCTCAGAAAAGGAATTTAAAATTTCCAGGCGCCTCTCCCTCGTATCTTCCGGGTTCCTCTCAAACTTCTTGCATTTAGATTTACGTACAGTTGTCGCGACCATAACATCCTCTCATGTGCTAATTTATCCTTCGCAATCTCAAACCAATTGAGCTTTCGTTCGAGATATGTATTCTTTGATTATCCGTACCAGATTTAATTTTATTTTTGCTACAAACCAACAAAAAAGTAAAGCCTCAGTCGCTAAATATTCACATTGGTTGATGTTAAGTTCCTCCTTTTTTGTGCAATAATAAACAAACAAGTTTGGGGTAGTGACCATTCCCCACATGTGCTAATTTTGCCGCTTTTGCGGCTTTGTAATTTGAGTAGAGGCGCCACCACGAGGCTGAGAATCTAGTGGGTGGCGCCTTTGTTTATGCGGCTAATGCTCCTTCAATTTCTAGCTGCTTTTCCGTTGATTCAAGAGTTTTTATTCTTTCGCTTAATTCTAATTTTGCAAGCCTTTCTTGCTTGTGTTTTTTAATAGCTTCATCAATCGCTATTATGCAAAAAGCTGTAACGCTTAAACCTGTCTCTTTGCAGGCCTTAAGCAACTCGCCTCCCAGTTCTAGCGGCACATTTATGCTTGTTCTGTACAAGTGTTCTTTACTACTAAGCTTCATGGCGTTTATTAAATACGTTTTTACTAAGCCGCAAGCAGCGTCAACACGACATAGCTTGAGTATGTTGTGGTGTTTTAGTTACTGTGGCTACTATACTATATCAGCAAATCAACAGATATAGTCACACCCATTTGAAAAATTTTTCACAACCGTGAATAATGTATGTTTAAAAATTAAGTGAGTACGGTACGGGAAATGGATAAAGATGCCAAGGCGCGCTTTGTAGAAAAGCTTATGCAAGCGCAAGCGGAACGCTCGCAGCGACGATTCGCTAAAGACTTGGAAGTTCAGCTTGGCACGTTGCAAAATTGGTTACGTGGCGACAGCTATCCAACTCCTGAGAATTTTAAGAAAATTGCCGCAGCTGCTGGGATGTCCCAGCTTGAATTATTTGCTTACATCTTCGACGAAGACACTAGCAACTTACCTCCGGCGCCAATTCAAGCAGAGCAGGCGCTTTCTTATTTGGCGCCTCTCTCAAAAAAAGAAAAAGTACGGCTGATAAAGCTATTGTTGGATGATGTAGCTGACGATTGACATAGACAGAACTTTTTAGGTTTATCAGCCCACGGCGCAATCGAAGCGTATGTGTGGCTGAATTAGATGCACGCTACTCATCAAACCTTAGCTTCTAAGACGCATTTTCTTTTTCTTGCGCTTGCGCTTCCATTTCCTCTGCTTTTTTTTGCGCTTTAATTTCAGCCTGAACCAATAAAGCATACCGTACAGAAGCTTCTAAAGCCTTAACAAGTTCGTCTTTGGCTTCAGATTGTAGATTCATGCTTGTCGCTATATCGGCAAGACGGTCAAGCACTTCGCTGAGTAAGTGTTGGTCAATATGAAATTGTAGCTCTTGTCTAAGTGTTCTCATCTTTAAGTGTGTGCAAGTAAAAATCATTTTTGCCTTTACTTAAAAATAGCGAAATCCCTAAAGGGAGCATTTTTAGCGGCTTTGATTTATTTTTCTATAGTTTTCGTGATGCACTTCTCGTAATCATTATCAATGTCAATGGCGCCAAAGTATTGCATAATGCGCCTAATTCAAAAGAATTTCTCGGTATTTCCCCGCAGGCGCCTTATCGACTAGTTTGTTAAAATCTGCTGACAAAGACAACAGACACAGTTGTAAAAGGGTTTTAAGTCAAGCCTCCGGCGCCGGAGGTTTTTTGCTGCTTAAATTAAGTTGCGCTTTCTTTCGGGTTTAGGTTGTCAGTCTATTTCTAGTCCATATTTTCGGCGCCACTCTTCAGCCCAAAGGAAGTCAATGCCAATTTCGTTAGCACAATCTTTATCTTCGGGGCGGTCGCCAACCATTAGCCTTCCTGTTACTTCGCGTTCCCCATCTTCTATAAATAGTTTTGCAAGCTCAAGCATCCCGGAATGAGGCTTGCGGTATAGCCCTATTAACTGGGGTTCTCTTGTTCCTATCTCGTGGAATTCGCTTCTAGTAACGTGCCAGCACTCTTCTCCCGCAAAGTCCGGGCAAAAGTAAATTTCTTGCAATTCAGGAAACAAGCTGAGTGTATAAAGCATTTCTTGAGACGCCGATGCAAGAGTCTTGTATCCGCTTTTGATGCCTGCTTGATTTGATATTCCTACACAATGAGCGCCGTTATCGGCAAAGTGTTTTAGCGCTTTGTCTGCACCTTGGATTATCTTGACATCGTGCGGATGCTTCTTAAACGTGGCGCCGCTTATAGTTTCAGTTAGCGTGCCATCAATATCAACAAACAAAATTCTGCCTTCCAAATTTAACTTCTCCTTTAAGGATAAAATTTATTGTTTTTAATAAGGCGCCATGCATCGCCAATTGTTGAGCCGTACTGACATGTGTACCTGCCGCGCGAAACAATTTCAATGCTGTATCTATTGCCTCGATGCCAAAAGAAATTGCTTGGTTCAAGGCTTTTCGCGCGAAGAAAGTAATCGCCAAATCTCTTGTATTGCATCAAAAACCTTAATTGTCCGATACTTTTGTAGTTTCATCCTGCTTGATTAAAAATTTACATTAAGTTCAGGACTTACACCTATAACTATCTTTAAAAATTTGGGATTCATAAATATAGTTACTTGAAACGTATTTATGAAACTTAATTTATCAATCAAGGGTTTAATTGCTGTTGTTTTACTTGCTGCTTCCCATGCGCCTGTTATGGCGCAATCCCGCTCGCATTTAGTAAACCTTGGCGCCGATAGTCAAGGTAACAATTACTATCTTGACGCGAGGACTGTTCGTTCTTACCAACGGTTTGAGATTCGCAAACTACAAAATCAAACTATGGTGCAACTAACGATGAGCGCTAATTGTCGAGAGCGAAGGATTTGGGTTACAAAGGTTGAGCGCTTCTCCATGAATGGTCAAAGACTCGCTCAAGCTACCGACCTCATGGAAGAAATGCCATACGAAGAAGGCGCGCCTGCCACTAATGCATTGAGATACTACTGCGCTGGTGTAGGTGTTCGTTGGTAATATTTTGTTTTCAAGGTTCAGTGCGGGCGCCTTGATTAAGAGGCGCCTGTTGTTTAAGCGATTCCTTTGGCAAAAGTTGTGCGATACCAATTGTGGAATCCCGTTACTGCTTCGTCGCAAGAAGTCCATTGCTTAAGCATTGAACCCGAACCAGCGTAAGACTCGTAATAATGGTAGAAAAACTCGCCGTTCAGCTTAACGATTAGCCCTATGTATACTTCGGGTTCTTCGTCAAAACTTAAATCCGCGCGGTACTCTATGTCGTACTCATTTACGGGCTGCTTTTTCACCTCAGAAAGTGAGAATTCGCTGTCTTTAAACAGTAATAAAGTCTCTAGTAGCTTCACTGGATAAGCCATTGGTTTTCTCCGCGCATGTGTTACTTTTTAGATATCTCATTAATTTCTCTAGACTCAGTTGCAGGCGCCAGTAATTCATTGTGTTGGCCGCTTGTTGTTTTGGTTCGTGGCAAGTGGCGCCTAGTATCTTTTGTTGAGAGATGGCTTAAGCTCATGAATCAGATGTAGTTCTGTGTCTCGCATTGCTTGCTCTGTTCCTTCCAAAGGGAAAAGGAGGCAATAAAGGAGAAGCTCAACTCCGCTCTTTGTAAAAATTTCTAGTTCTTTGACATGGTGAGTGGTTATTCTTAAATGTATGTTCAAACTTGAACCTACATAAGCAATCCTTTTTGAGTTTTTGTTGTTGATAGCTACAATATAGACTCCAGGAGAGTCAGGAATTTTGCTTATGTCCTGGGGGATTCGGAATGGAGAACAGGAGTTAATAATTGATTGCAAAATGGGATTCTCTTGTCGAGGGACTATCTCCAACCCATCAAAGTTATGTTCTTTGTTTATGGCAAAGTTGACGATATTGTATCTGCTCGGCGTTTTGGCTTTTAAAGCCCTCCCTAGAATTTCATTGAATCTATCAACGTCGTACTCGTATAGCCAGCGTATGCAAGTCATGCAGCTTTTTTGGTGGATGATAGCGTGTCCCGTGACACCATCGGTGCAAAGGTGTTTAAGGCGCTCGCAATTTGATATTTTCTTGCCTATTGCTTCAACAAATTCCATGTACACTTACTAGTAAAGAGTCGGATATAGCAGGCGCCAACATCGTAAGTGTTGGCGCTTGTTGTTTAATTAGCCCGAAGGCTTAAGTATTACGGTACCATATTCTATCCAAAATGGAATACTTTTTACCCCTAAAATCAAAACCCACCCGGACTACTTGAGTCGGGTGGGTCTTCTTTGGCTATTTGCTGTATTTGTTTCAGCTTGCGCCTCAGCGTATTTATATAGTGGCTGAGGCGACTAGCTCCCCCTTGCGCGCTTCCTCTATTTGCTCAAGCCTTCTCTTTATTAACTGCAATTCCGTCTCTAACCTCTCTACTCGACTTACTTCATCAGCATTGACAACAATTTCACCACTGAGGAACTTTTCAGCAAGAGCTGTTAGCACTTTTGCCTCATTCAGCCCTATTTCTTTTGCCTTCTCAGCAAACCTATCCTTGAAAGATTGAGTGACGCGCGTACTGATTCTGACATCTTTTACTGCTTTTTCCATTTTGGCTCCCATTTATAAATTTCTTTGGATAAGCAAAGTCTAGCACTCTCACCCTGTAAAGGTAAATGACGTATCCCAAATTATTGACATTTTGGGATACTTGGGATACATTTAATTCATAGGCGCCACCAACAACCGCCCAAAGAAAAACCCCTCGGCGCCAACCGAGGGAAACAATAAACTTCAACCAGGATTTTAACAAATGCAAACCTATACTCAAGCGCAACTTGAAACAAAAACTCTTAAAGAACTTAAACGGCTAGCGCAAACACTCGGCGCCGAACCAACCAAAGACGCGCGCTTAAAGCAAAGTTGGGTTACAGCAATACTAGGCGCCATGCCTCAAAAGGTTGAGGAACTACCTTCGGATACGAAGGTAGAAGCTGAAGCTAAAACTTGCGCGGATTGCCCACTGTTTCAAGCTTTCAATGACGGCAGCGGTCGCGGTTTATGTTGCGGCGCCGACCGAGTAGCGCGCGCTCATCATCAGCAGACCCAAGATTGTCTTCACTTAATTGAAGCGCACGAGGAACAACCTTCGGATACGAAGGAAGAAGAATATGTCTTGCTACCAGCAGGCGCCACTCAAATGATGACCGCTTACCACGTAAAACATCAAGGCTTGATTGTCGGCATGATATTTAACGTGCATCGAAATAATTCTTGGCAGTGTGGTGATGGACAAAATTATAGGTATCCAGCAGAAGCTAGAGAGGCGCTTGTAAAACTAACCGAGGCGCCGCTTTTAAAGACTCACCCACATAAATACCAGTCACCAGATGGCGCGCTAGAAGTAACTCAGATGAGCGAGATTGGTAAACATAAGTTATGGGTGAATAACAAAGATAAATTTTATTACAGCACTTACCGCGACGCCGAAAAATCTAATCATCCAGTAGCAGTGCGCTGTGATGATGTGAAGGTGGGAGATAAGATATATATTGCTGGTTACTCGCGTATAGTATCGGACATTCTTCAAGTTCCACACTTAGGAATAAACTGGACGAAGTTTGTGTGCGCTGACGGAATTGAAATAAAGGCGCCGTGGTATTGCCCGGTTCAAATAAGCGCTTTCCCTTCGCTTGAACTGGAGGCTGCATAAAATGCGTATCTTCTTAATCACTGCGCTTTTAGTTTTTCATTTACCAGCAGAGGCAATCACTTTCAAGCCACCTGCGGAACCCTCGCCCAAAGATAGCGCTAGTGGCGCCAGTCGATGGGTTGATTCTCCAAGTTTTGAACCGCCCCCAGATAACCCGCGACCTCACTGTAAAAACTTGGGGTGCAGAAGGGGAGGCGCCGCATCTAGAGGCGCTTGAAGACAGGAGGACAGGAAGACAAGGCAGAAAAATCCCCCTTGTCCACGAATCCTCCTGTCCACCTTGTCTCTCCCAAGGAGGCGCTTAATCAAACTACCGCGCTCGTTTAATGCGGGCGCCTAACAAAATGAAACCAAAACAAGCAAACAAAATCATAAGACAGTGCATCGAGAAATTAACAAAAGTTCAAGACGGAATAGAAGTTAATTTTCCTGAAGAGTTGGCGCCGAGAACTACTGACGAAAAGTTCTTTAGTCAGCTTGCAGAAGCCCTTGGTCAACTTGAAAACTGTGAATATGACTTAGACCAACTTGAGGAGGCGCCTTAAATGACACCACATCTTAACGCCGCGCTTGCAAAAGCCAAGCTAGAATTTCCTCAGATATTAGCTAACCGTAGAGTTAAAATACCGACTAAATCAGGTCGAGAAATTTCTTTTACCTATGCTGAATTGGAAGAAATAGCAGAAGCAGTAACGCCAGTATTAAGCGCGAATGATTTGTCTTTGTCTTCTCAAATGCGCTATTTAGAGAATGGCAAATTTGTCCTCGCTACTGCGCTTCGTCATGGGTCGGGAGAGTTTATAGAATCCTTCTTTCCATTGCCTGAATCGGTTGGCGACGCCAAGGAACTAGGGATTCAAATCAGTTATGGGCGCCGTTACAACGCATTATGCTTACTAGAGATTAGTGTGGTTGAGCCAAGTAATGAGCAGCAATGGCAAGAAAAGAAGCGCAAGATAGCTGGTGAACTTAGACAGGAAGTTGAGCAGGCGCCGCAGTTATCCGCGAAGCCCAAGAGAGAAAATGGAGGATTGCTTGAGGCTGTTTCAGGAGTGGCGCCTGTTACCCCAAAGCCCTCGACTAAGCAAAATGACCGTGTTAGGGCTGTTTGTGTTCAGATAAACTACCCTATGGAACTCGCGCGCGAGTGGTTGGCTAAATTTAGTCTAAAATCATTTGACCAGTTACCGTTGCAGGCTGTTGACGACTATATCAAAAACATATGCGCTGCTTGGGCAAGTCAAAACGGCATGAACGAACACCATGCCAAGCGCAGTTATGAAAAGCGCGTGGTTGGTCAACCTGACGAAATCAAGGCAATTGCTAGCTGGATGGAGTACGTAAGCTCTATTAATCTGGATGAGAAAGACTTAGTGGAGGCGCCTGCATCATGAAAATCATCACTCTTCATCAGCCTTGGGCGCATCTCATCGCCATAGGTTACAAACACTACGAAACGCGCTCTTGGCACACCAAATATAGAGGTGCCTTGGCTATCCACTCAGCCAAGCGCCCGGTTTCACTTGAAGAGCTAGCGCGTATTTCTAATGAGAGCGCTGGAACTTTAGATTTAAATTTTCTGACAGCGCTTAACTACGAATACGGAAAGATTGTCGTCGTTGCCGAGTTGACTGATTGTCTTGCAATGGTTGATAAGCATCATCCTGGGCGCCTTGACTCAACGATTAAAGTCTCCTCTGTTTCAGCGCTAGAAAAAGCCTGTGGAGATTGGCGCGCTGGGCGTTATGCTTGGGAGCTAAAGGATATCAAGAAGCTTGATGCGCCGATTCCTTATAAAGGGCGCCAGGGCTTGATGAATGTTGATGGCGCCACTGCTGCATTGCTGTCAAAGTCTTGCGGGTGAAGCTTTACCCGCAGAGCTTTGACTGGAAGAAGAGTATTCCAGGCGCCTTGTATAATTCAAATTAAATTAAGGAGCAACAAAGATGACTACTTATAACGTAAATTTTGACGAATCGACTTCAGTTTTAACAATAGGCTTTGGCGAACCAGCTAATAACGACCAAATTGTTAAAGATGCCGTTGCAGGAATCAAGCAAATTAAAGAACAGTTGCATGGCGCGGTTCTTAAAGTCAATGGCGCCGCATCCCTTCCCGTTGGCTTTGCTCTTTCCGCTGAATTGGCGCACGTTGTCAAAGCAATTGCGGTGTTCGACCCAAAACTAAAGCAGTATGTTGTGGCTGTAACTCATGACCCTAGTTACTCAATTGGCGCCTTGATTGACTAAGTAAAGCGCCTGTTCAGTTAGTAAAACAAATTCAAAAGGGATTGAAACCGCATTAAAATACTTTCAATCCCTTTTTAGTGAACTATGGATAGCAAAATTTTTTATCGTATTGAAGAGTTAGCGCTATTGATTGAAAAATTCCGCGCGCTTGATGGCAAAGACCAAGAGTGGTTGCGCGATTTATTCAAAGGCGACCGCACGATTATCTCATGTTTAGAAATTCTTGATTTAATTGAGAATAAATCTTTGAGTTATTACGAATTAGCGAATATCATGGGATGCTCGCCGGAAACGGTTAAGCAGAAGCTCAATGCCATGATATCTGGGGGAATTGCTATAAATCAATCGCGCAGGAAGTACAAGGCGCCGCGCGGTGGCAGACCAAGAAAGCTTTGTAATAAACCTTCGGATACGAAGGTGAGTGTTTTATAGCAAACCTGAATAATATAAGCGCAAGCGCTGAAACCCTTGTAACTGCGTAGTTAAAGTGTTTTAGCACTAATTTTTGTTTGGGATGCGGGCGCCGTTGTTCTAATTTTGATTATTAATACCTTCCCAGTCTTTGCAAAATATTCCAGGCGCGCCTTCTGGGTGTACCGCGCAGTTAATGCCGCATTGTCCGTGGTAAAATTTGCAACCAATACAGGCGCGCGGTTTTATCATTGAGCGCGGTGAGTCGAACTCTTCTATCAGTATTTCCAAGAGGGAGAAGCAGCCACCAACGATTAGGCAGGCGCCTCCAATAGACAGCGTGCTTACAGCGAGGTCGCGCTTAAAGTTGCTGTTTGGTAGTAGTAAGGAGATGGCGCCGATTATTGTAATTGCGGCGCCGAACCATGTCATTTTTGTAGTGGGTTCTTTGTACATTGTTCTGTTTGTCCGGGGATGCGGGCACCGATGTTGTTAACTCACTGATGCATTGCCCATTGTTGCGCTGCCCATTGTTTTGTTTTCTCGCTAGCATGAGCTAAAGCCTGCCACTGCTCAAGGGTAAATTCCTCTTCGCTGAATATCTTCCGCATCGTGTTGGCAATGTAGCCCGGATGATTTTCATTGACGCGCGCCACTTCTTTCAAAACAGCGAGAGTTGTTTTAAAGTTCAGTTGCTCAAGCGCTACGATTTCACTCATATTTTTCCTTGCGTTACGTGGTGTTTATAACTTTGCTTGGGATACGGGGCGCCTTTGTTTTAAGCTGCCTCTTCACGCAGGCGCCGAATTTCCTCTTCTAGTCGCTCTTGAACTCGGCGCTCTATTATTTCATCTATTTTTTCTACTACATAGTCCGCGCGCGTGAAAGGCTTTGAAAGGAATGTATATTCTTGAAGAACATTTGTGCAATTTTCCATCAACAAGCTGTAATCGTGAAGCTCGCGCGCGACTTTGTCTAATATTAAATTGCCGCCTTCATCGCATACCAAGCGCTTCCACTCTTTTTCAAAAACTCCCATATAATCGCTCTCAGCATATTTATTTTGCATGATTAATTCTCCTTGTCCAACCTTGTTTTAATTTAGATAAATACTCTTGATTATTCGCGCTTTCAAGCACGGGATTATTAAAATCGTATTTCCAATTGCGCCTGTGATGGGCGCCTTCTTTGTGCCTGCGTGAATGATGCAATTTACACAGTGGGAAAATATGTACTCCTGGTATTTCTCGCCCAGCTATGGCGCCGCGCTCATCAGAGTAAAGTGCGTGGTGCGCTTCGATTGCGGGAGAGTGGCAGCCAGGGTAACAGCATTTATGGTTTGTAAGGCGCCTGCATTCCCTTGAAGTTTCGCTCCAGTTGGGCGCGTATCTTACACTGAAATCCCAAACTTTTTTAGTAGGTCTTTCCTGCCTCCTTGCTTTAGTGCGGTTATTATGGCGCCTTTAATTTGGTTAAAAATTTCGTCATCAGTAATATTTAAATCTTCTTTAATAAAATTATCGAGTGTTTTATTAGAGGCTTCCAACTTTGCTATTACTAGATTTGTTTGCTCATTAGTTCTTGATGTTAATTGCGCCCTTTCCTCGTCTGTAAGCGCATCGCTTTGTCCAGGTCGTTGTAAAAATTCGCGCTTATCTCTATTATAGCCAGAGTAATTTTCAAGCTCTGGGACTGGTATCCACTTATTTAATCCCCCATGAAACATGCATCTTTTTACGGGAGAGATGGCGCAAAGCTTGAGCATTTCGTTGGTGGATATTTTAGCATCTTGGGGTATTACATTTGCCTGAAGAATCAACTCTGTTTCGCTCATTGATTCATCTTTAGCAATTAAGAAGGGAGTAAAAATTGCTTTATCCCCTCCGCTTAATTTAAGGCTATCACCGTGTCCATTTTGTGAAGCAAGGAATATTTTGATACCTGAACTATCTCCACTTGAACCATATCTTGATAATTTCCCAATCCACCATTGTATTGGCTTTGCTCCTAGTTCTTTATCCTTTGGTAACTCTGACAAGCTAGAATTTAGTGCGGCTAATTCATTACATGCAAGGACTTTAAACCCAGTTCCCGCATCAAACTCATCATACTCTTTGATGACTTTTTTAAGCCACTCAAAAACGTCTTTAGCGCTAGATTTGAATACTGCTTTGCGGTAGAGCTTGTCAATAACACCTTGAAAGTAACCAGTTTCTTTTGGTTCATCTTTACAGTCAAGCATGAAGATTGTTGCTTTGTCGCCATGCAATGCTTTAATGTCACGATACAAATGGGATAAGAAAAAATCTTTGCCGCTTCCAGGAACCCCATAAACTATGATTCTGGGTGAATTTTTAGCCAAATCTTTTGTAAGGTCTGTTGGGAGTTCCTCCTTGAATTCTATTGACTCTGTATCAACAACGACTTCTAATTTATTCGTTAATTGATTCGGCTGCTTGCTACCCTCAATTAGTTCCGGCGCCTCTACGTCCAAATAATCAAGCGCGGCATCGCTAAATTGATACTCTTCTTCTGCCGCATACTTTAATTCTTCTAGAATTGCCTCGCGCCCAACCTGTCGTGCATAGCTTCTAAAATCAGAGCCTTCCAGTACATGGGCGAGACAACCTTTGCGAACTGCCTCGAAATTATTCTCTTGGCTTCGCCCTTTCTCAAAAGCCGAAAACAGTACGTAACCAAGCACTAATGCACCAGTCAAGGGGTTGGACATAACTCCAACCACAAGCGCGACTGCCGCGCCTCCAAAAAAATGCGCCTGTAGTCCGTTGTTGCCAACACGAGCTAAGGCGACTTGCTTCCATTCCTTTGGGTCTTTATATGTTTCCTCAACATTAAAGCTTGACATTGCTAGAACCCTTCAAAAACTTGTATAACATCCAAACGCTAATCAGTACATGTACGACAATCTCTACAGCGAATAGCGTGCTGATTACTCCAAATAAATTTGCAGTGTTGATTCGGCGCCACTGCCCTAATAAAAGTAAACTTACTGCCTTATCCCAACTAACGCCAGGAATAAGTGGGTAATACCAACAACAGATAGCTAAATCGATTAAATAGGCGCCAATGCAATACAGCCACATCTGTCTCAAGAATCCATCAATAAAATTATTAAGGGTCTTCTTGGCTGATTTTATTGTTACCCCGTCGTTGTCTTTAATAGCTACATATCCATTGCTATCAGACGCGGAAACAACTGCCTCAAGAAATCCATGATGGCGCCACAATACTCCAGGCAGGACTTCAACTATCTGAACAGGCAGCCAAATCATAAAGGCGCCTATCCACACAGTTGCATTGCCCAAAGTTCGGAAAAGGTTTCCAATTAGCGGCAACCACAGAACAAATGCCATGAAGCCATTCTTAACAAACTCGGCACCTGCGTTGTCGAGTAAAGCTTTGTATGGCGCGATGTTCATTGCTGCGAACCAAACAAGCGCGGCGCCTGCACCCGCATAAAGGCAAAGGATAAAAATATCCAGTAGTCCAAAAGATTTACCGCGCTTGCGTTTACTGCCAAATCCAGTTTGCATTATTGCTCCTTGATGGGTGTATTCCAATAAACGCGCGCTTTTGACCCAGCTATGCGCCGAATATTTTTATCAACTAATTCCTTTGAACCTCCCGCTGCAATATCCAGCGCCACAGGAGTTCCTTCTTGATTTTCTCTGAGTATTGCGGTTTCGCCGTTGGCACCTACTACACAAGTCCCTGCTACCAAGTACGATTTATTCGTGCGGTCACGAACTGGTGCCGCTTTTTGTAAAGGCACGAGGTTGAAGTAAGTAAACTCACCAACCTTCTTGGAGTTGGGGTCAACCACTGGAATACAACCGCGCGATAGTCGAGCATCTGCTATTTTTGCTTGCTCGGCAAGGTTATCTTCGCTCATCTCCAACATAGTTTGGTAATTGGCTTGCCTCTCTAGCTCAATACGCATGTTCTCCATATTGGTCATGTTCCGCGCAATACCTTTGTGGTTAAGTGCAAGCGAACCAACAATTAAGGTGCCGAATATTATCCTTGACTTATTGCGGCGCCAAAATCTATTCCTCATCACTACCTCCCGCTGTACTTTTGTACCAAAGCCTTTACCAACCCCTTTGAGTCTTTCGCGGTAACAGGCGCCTTACTCAATTCCTTACCCGCTGACACTTCTGCTAAAAATGCAGTTGGGTCGAAGTCTGTAATTTCTTCTTGATATGCCTTGGCGTGGTTAGCCGTTTTAAAATCATCAATACCGTACTCTGTGAGAATTTTATTTAAGGCGCCGTGGTCATTAAGTAACCTAAATAGCGCCTCTGATTGCTGAGTGTTTAACCCTGCTTGCTGCCGAAGGTAATCAAATTCCAACTGCGCGCGCGTCTTCTCTGTGGCCGCTACTTCCAATTGATGAAGCGCAACGCCTCTGGTTATGCCGCGCTCTAAAAATACTTGTACTATGTTTTCGACGGCGCCGGGGTTCACAGTAATTCCTCTTTCTTCTGCGATGTCAACTGCTAATGATGAGGTTAGCGCGCGCTGTTTATCAAACGCTTCTACCACCACCTCGAACACACTTTCTAATTGCTCGGTTATATGGTCGCTAAATTCGGCGCCTTGCGGGTTTACCGTTGTGTCATATTTAGCCAACTCGGTGAGCGCTTTTTCTACAGTTGGCGCCTCGTATCTATCCGCAAAATATTCAAATAACTCTTGGCGTGTAAAGCTCATTTGTCCCCCTGACTTGTGCTTGTGTCATCGATTGGCGCCTGTCCCGCTAACTGTTGAATTGCAAGTAGGAATTCTTCGTCGGTCATGTCCTGTTGTTGTTGGTTATTCTGATTGCTCATGGGCGTTAATCCAGTTGTTGAATTTTTCTCTCGTTAGGTTCGGCGCCTGTTTCTTTAACCAGTCCTTTGTCTCTTGGTTGTCGCGCTTCTTACCATCACACCACCCCTTCTTTAGCGCGTGAATAATCGCCAAGATAAAACGTTGATAATTGTCAAGAAACTTTGATTTTTGGTACTCCTTGAGAATTGGGAACACGAGACGAATAATCCCTGACTCCCATCTCCAGATTGAAGTGCGGTCACGACCAAGAACTAATGCCCATTCTTCGCGCGATTGGTAAAAATCCTTGAAATAGGCGCCGAGACTGCTTTTTGATTCCAATATTTCTAATATTTTTTCATGCTGCATTTTTGCTCTACTAGTGTGGAAGTTAATTACAGTGCGCTTGAATCATGTTGCTGTCGCGTTGCAATACATTGATATTAGAAAACCTCCCACTGGGAGGCTATTAACTCTGTTAATTACTTTGGAGATGCTATTGGTTTGATGCGGGCGGTTCTAAACCTTGCGAGCGGATAAAGTCAAGTAGCTGTACAGTTCGGCAAACAATAGGCGAGGGCTGGCGCCTGTTCTTAGTCGATAACAAGTACATCCTATAACCCGTCTCGGTAATGCCAATTTCTACAGAAGCAGCAGTGATAGAGAGATTGTATTTGCTGCGATACTGTTCAATATCGTCGATTTGGTTCATGATGGTAACGTCCTCTAGTAGTGACGGCTACTGGCTGGAAAGTCCCCAATGTTCACAGCATTGGGGGCGCCTCAATTAAGACTGATATATTAACCAGACTTACTAAACAATGCTACCATGAGGTTACAGACCAGTAGCAAGTGCAGATGTGGAATCTTGATAAATTAATTGAATCCCTGAAGTTTAGGGACGCGCTGGACAAAATCATTGATAAGCGTCCTGGTGTTTCCCGTCTGCCGGCACAGCTATACTTACGACTTATTGTCGCGTCAATTGCTACCAACAAAGACATTAGTGGAGTCATCTCAACCGCGCTAGAGACTTATGCTATGCGAAATGAGCAAAAGCATTTTGACGAAATAAAGATAAAAGCTGCCGCCGCAGGAATGGAGTTAGAAGAGTTCTTGGCAGAAGAAGTTGTGCGGCGCATTAAAAAGGGCACCGACACGGATTAACCGATTCTCCTAGCTAATAGATAACGCACCTCTCTTAGAAAACAGAGGGGTGCGCGGTTGATTTAATGATTAATTTGATTTTAGTTCATGGCTATCTTGCACAGCCGTAAAGTTGTTTGATCTGTTTTTGAAATTACACTCAACGCTTATGCTATTCAGAGTATCAGAGTTAACAATACACCAAATTGATCAAAATAAAGCTGGATATGTCTACATGTTAGAAGCCCAAGGAACCAAAAGGCTCAAAATAGGGCGCTCTAGGAATCCGCTAGAAAGGAACCAGCGAATAAACTGTCAATCCCCGTATCCATTAAAAATTGTTGACTCCTTTTGGACTCCAGACTCTGCCGCAGACGAAAAGTATATACATGAAAAGTTAAGTAAATATAGGGTTTATGGTGAGTACTTTGAATTTGATAGAACTTTGGAGGATTTAGACGCTGATATTGAACTGTACAAAATCAGAAAATCCAAGCATGACCAAATAGGCTATCTTGAGTTTTTGATTAATTTTGTGTCTATTGATTGGTATATCGGTGCATCCCATACACTTACTTTTTTACATTTGTACGCAAGGCAGTTCTTGTCAGACGAGTATTGTAAGTATGGCGAAATGTCTTGCAAGGAAGATTGGGATATATCATCTATATACAAAAATGCCAAAAGCATAAGTGAGCTAAAGAAAGCTCATAAGTTTATATACGAGATATTACCAAAATACATGGAATCACAATGTCCATACACTTGCGACAATAAAACTCGTAAGCTTCTTATTCAGTCGCTGATTTTTGGTTACATAGAGAAACTGTGCCTAGACGTGACACAAGGATAGATGTTAGTGGAAGCTTAGAACCGTGCCATATTCATTCCAAGGTTAACCAAGTGGTTAAGGTTAAATTGCCGGAATCCCGGTGATAAGATTATTCAAAGATTGGTACGGCGCCTCAAAAGCTTATGAGTAAAAACATTAACTCCATAGAAGTACACGTAGAATATTTGTTCCACTACAAATGCGGCGCCTGCAATCAGTGGTGGACGATAGCCGACAAGCTGATAAAACTAGGCGTAGCTTGCCCAGATTGTAAAACGTTGCAAAATGTTGATAAAGTGATTGCCCATGCGGAGGCGCCTGTTGTTGATGAAATTGAGGGGGTAAGCAATGAAATTGCAGATAGGAAGCAAAGTTAGGTTTTGTACACATTCTCGCGCACCCAGAGAAGCGCTGATTATTGGGGAAGTTGATGATGGGCGGGAAGCCCCAAAGTGGATAGTGAATTGCGACAATAAAGACGTAATAGGCGCTGTTTTCTATAAAGAGTCAGAAGATAACAAACATTATAACTTTGGAAATAGAGCTTTTTGGATTGAGGGTAATGAGTGAAATTGTATTAGAAGGCTTATACAGCTATCCTAAGTCCGGCGCCACTTCAGGAGACAATAATTTGTTCTCGATTGCCACTTTCCATAGCTTCTTAATAGCGCCTGTTAAAATTGGTTGAAGCTCGTCGGAATTTCTACAAAACTGATATACGCCCTCTAAGTTTATGTTGTCAATTGCAAATAGCAACTCTTGTAGTTCGTCTCCCGTTAGCTCTATTTTGTACATCTGATTTTCTGGCGTTGTGGACATGGCAAATACAATACTCGGAGTCAGGGCTTGTACAATTTTAGCGGCGCCACCTTACCTTCGTATCAGAAGGTTAGTAATTAGAACATGTATACCTACATACTCTAAATCCGGCGCCGATTGGCTCAACATAAATAGTGACGCGCTCGAAGAAAGTAATCCCGGCGCCTCTAAATTCAACCTGCCAGCAGTTAGCAGATTCGTTCCAGGTCGTACTGATTAAGTCAAGGGCGCCTGCGTCGAATTCTTCTATCTTCAGTTTTGCGATTGTTTCAACTGTGGTCAGGTTGGTTTCGATTGGTGTTTGCAGCATATTGGAAAATCGCCACCTACTCATAAGTAGCGATTAGGTATTAAGTATCAGTTATTTCAGGTATTAATATACACCATTTATTTGGCGGCGCCAGTTAATAGCTTTATCTGCACGACCTTCTTATCCGAAGGCGATGAACCACCCCACCGCACAGGCGGATAGGGTTTCTTGTTTACTGTCTGGGTTCAGTCAGACCTAATAGTCGTACTATCAGACAAGCTAACAGTCGTACCTTTACGTGAATCAAGTCGTCAACATTGTACAGTATCCGTTTCCGGGTTGTTGCTGCTTGTACCGCCTTGGGACTACTTGAATCGGGGTGGTTTTGCATTCCACTCTCAACGGGGCAATTACCGTCTCAAAACTTTCATTCTGTACGCATACACTAATGTTGACGTATATCCTTGAAGATTTTACGTACCAAAGGAAACAGCTTTTTGCTGTATTTCTTGGTACAACGCCATATCTTCAGTTTTCAAGGTTCAGATGTTAGTATTGTATCACTTGATGCGGTACAGTACAATGGCGAAACCAAGCATTTTTATTACATTCCGTGTAGTTGAGGAGGAGAAAGAAATCTTGAAAAAGTACTGTGAGCAAACGGGGCGACAACAAAGTGATGTGCTTAGAGAGTTTATTCGTTCACTTGAAAAGAAGTTACAAAAGTAAGAGGCATTGAACCTCTGACTTTTGTGTGCTATCCATCCCCACCGTATGACGGATGGGGAATTCCGCAAGTCAGTTAAAAAATAAAAACGCTGCTATAGGTGAACAGCGCTCTTTTTTCATCAGGGTGCATCTATCCAGTTGATTATAAGCGCGCTTTTTCAAAATGCCAACTCGCGTCATGTGCCTAAGCAGCAAGCAAATTGCCTTTATCAAGTAGAGTCAAAACCTTCCCTTTTCTGATGCGTCCTTGGCTTTCAAGTAATTGGAATGAGCGCGTAACTGTAACGCGCGTTGCGCCAATACAAGAAGCGTACAAATCGTGAGGGGCTTTAGTAATTTCAATGCCTTCGCTGGTTACTTTGCCAATTTTTCGAGCTAAATATGTCAGCAAATTAAATAATCGCTCTTCAACTCTTGTGCCAGTTATGCACGTAGCAAAATCAAGTGTGTCGCTAACTTGAAGTATAGGCACTGAATCAAACGAGGCGCTTTTTAACCTCACGTTATCCAGGCAAAGTAACTCAAACTCCATGCTCGCAATAGATTTTGAAATAAAATCACCTTTGCTTAAAAAGCCGATGCATTTAAACGAATCTTTGTAGGGCGCCTCAATAGCTAAGGTGCCTTCAGTTACTTGCCAACTGCGTACTTGATGATATTGAATTAAATCTCTCTTCCGAAAACAGATTTCTAGCATAGCCATCACGGAGACACGTGAAATAAAGATATGCGCTCTATGTAAATGTGTCGAGCGTATATTTACCGACGTACTAAAAAAAACGTACATAACCAGTCTCGCGTTAGGTACGTTTGGCGCGCGAAGCTCGCCGGGTGGAAGATTCCGTCCGGCAGACTTCGCCTCAATCCGAAGCTATCAAGTCGCCGTAAAGTATTTCAAAAATATCTTAACATCTGGCGCCTCAAAGACAAAGCATGGCATGTCCGGCGCCGTGTCAACAATATGCACATCCTGAGCCCAGTTTTTGGTTCGTAGAAAGTTTAAGCAATCAAGCGCGCTCGCGAAGCCATTGTCTTTAATATATTTGACTGTCAGATGAGTCTTGCACCCAATTATTTTAGCAATTTCTTGACGGCGCCTTAACTCTAATTGCGTGTGACTATTTGTGCTAAGAAGCGCTTCACCTTTCTCTTTAAAAATATTGGATAACTGAACGTTGTTTTCTGCCTTTAATTTGTTACGCGCGCCGTATAGAAAACTATCTAAAGTCCTTAAAGTTATATGCATTTTCTTTGCGATTTGAAACGGGAAAAGCCCTTCTGAAATTAGCTTCGTTGCTTCAAATTCGCGCGGTGTTAAAGTTCCTAGCTCTAGCTTATGTTTGGCGATTTCCATATGTCGATAAAATCGCCCCTACAAGGGTAAAAGTAGTAGCGGCGAATTGTGTGTAATAAATATGAGTACAGGACGCACCTGTTTACACAAATGCGATTGTGTCAATATATCCTCAATTTCAAAGAGGCGCCACTTTTTTGACAACCCACCCAACCTGGCGCCCAACCTTACCGCAGCGCTCAATCCTAAAACTCCCATACCTACATCCCAAGAGGCGCGGCTTGAATCCAATCAATACTTCTATCTCTGATGTGGTTATTATCCAGCTCTTTGCTGCTATCTCTTCCAGTTGTTCGTATTTTTGAATGATTGAAGGCGCCTGTTGTTGCGCCATGAACAACCTTTCTAGTAAACCTAGAAGCGCTTCAAATGGTGGAGCCTCTTGTCTATCTATAACTGAACTAGACAAAGTAATCTTGTCTGGCTGGACAACTTGAGGACCATGAACAAAGTTATCAATTGTCCCCCCTCCCTTGATATGTTTGTCCAGTTGGTCCATCAGCGCTAAATCAGCGAAACTTATCTTTCCTCTCTCTGTCTGTCTGATTCTTAAGTCTTTTAGCCTGTCATATATAGTTTGGCGCGAATTTAAGCCATAGCGCGCGCATAGCTCAGATATATTGAAGTTGTCCATCGCTTGTCCAGTTGTTAACTAGACAAATTCTACAATGACTACGCGCGCTATAAAAATTGGGTGAAGTTTTAATTAGTTGCCTCTATCTAAAGGTAGAATTGTTGAATAACTATTAAGCGTTAAACGATGATATGGCGCCGATTACAAGCGAAGAGTTATTCTGGTTGGCGCAATCTAACGAGTGCGTCAACAGCAGCGACCTTGCTGCTTTGGTTAGATTGTTGCGCCAAGTTCGTGGCGCCGCAAAATTTGCATCCTCGCTGGATACCATCATTGTTTTGAGAAATGTTGATTTTGACGTAAGCTCTGCGATTCGTGAAAAACTCTGTTGTAGAATGCCGCTAATTTTAAATAGCGAGTGCGTGGCGGCGCTTCCCACAAAATAAGCGCACGTTTTTGAGGCGCGCGCTTATTTTTGGTTTGTGGATAGTAATTACACAGGAGCTTCTTCAGTAGGTGGCTCAACAGGAACAGGAAGAGATGCAGCCGCTAATTCGATTAACTGCTGAATTTTTGCGGTTGCCTCACCAACAACAGATGCGTTTGAAGCATCTTTTGCTACCAAATCAGTCGCTTCTTGTTTGGCTGCAACTAATTCGCTTTCGGTAACTTGCTTTGACTGAATCAGCTTAGTAACAATGTCAACTAGCTTAACAATAGCTTCAGCTTGTAAAACATTAGCTTGTTCTGTTTGAGACATAAAACCTCTGTGTTTATCGGGATATCACTAGCCAGTCTATGCGACTAAACCCTTGGTGACAAGAATCTAGTCCTTTTTAGTAATTCCCAGAAACCTTCTTATCCGAAGGTCAATACGCCTTCAGAAATAATTCAGCTTCAGCGAGTCGGCGCCTCCTTAGTCCAGCTTCAACGCGCGTGCCAGGATTGCGATACAAAACAAACACATTCTTGGCTCTATCCCAGGCTTTTTCATCAAGCATTTTCCGCATTGAATCAAAATTTCCAGTGAAATAGAATGAGGCGCCGAGATTAAAACAGAAACTAAGCAAGGCGCCTTGTTGATTGATGTTTAATTCATTCCACACTGGTATTTTTTGTAGTTGCGGCAAGTAGTCGCTCGTTAATTGGAAAATCAACAAATCATCAGCTTCTCGTCGAGTGATTTTATCTCCGAGCTTCCATTTACTGCCATCACGCTTTTTAGTTAAGCCCCAACCAATAGTAATCGGCTCGGCACCTGTTAATGGGTCGGGATAAGCTTCAAGATAACAACCTTCAAATTGTTTAATTAATTCTATTCCTGGTGATGGCAGCATTCAATTCTCCAACTTCGAGCCGTTAAGAATCGAAGTCCAAAAAACATAATTTTTGTTTTTTTGATAGCGCGCGTCGCTTTTAACAATGCTCATGAATTCTCTATGCCCAGAGCGCGATTGACCAACTAAGCAACCAGCAGAGGCGCCTTCAACAGTCTTCCAGTCGTAACCCCAGTGTTGGTTGACACCAATGCCAGTTTGAATAACAACTGGGTCATCGGTTCTCAATCCGTCTTTGTTTATATCACGATGACCGCGCAATTGACCAACGCGCAAGCCATTGTCAAGCTCCTCGCCAGCTTCCCAAAGTTGGACAAGCGCTTCATGGTCTTTATGTTTACCAACTACCCAAGCTTTGTACTGACCAAATGCAATACGAAAGGCGCCTTGTGCATTAAGTGGCTTAAGCGTGTACTTCCAGCCCGGTTCAGTTGTAGCTTTCCATGCGCCGAGTAATCTTGGTTTATCGTCGGTCACGTCATAAACTAACCGCACATCGTTCCATTCGTTCATGCGGTCGCCGTTGGCTTTGCCGTTTAAATCCACGCCTTCAATGTAGACAATATTAACTTCGCCTTCGGTGAAAACTTTATGGTTAAGTTTCTGCTGAGTCTTGATAATTCTGCTTAAGAAGTCTGTTCCAAGTTGCATGTTTGTACCTGTGCTTTATAACTCAGGATTCCATCAACTTCGTATCCGAAGCTAAAATAGATGCGCCAGCAACTATAGCAATGATAAAATGCCTAAATTTAGAAAGAAGCCTGTAGTAATCGAAGCTATGCAGTTTAGTGACTTAGATAGCTATTTAGAAATCCTGAAATGGATGAAAATTTGCGGCGACACTGTTGCTTTAGCGAACGAGGTTAAATACGTCACGCCTCTTATGTTAATCCCAACGCCTGAAGGTGTTATGGCGGCTAACCCTACTGATTGGATTATTAGGGGAGTAAAGAATGAATTCTATCCATGTAAGAATGACATTTTTCTTGCCACTTACGAGAAGTGCGATTAGAGCCGTGTATAATAATACTTACGCGCATGATGGAAGTTGTACAGCCTTTATAATTGTGGCTTCATGCCAAATTGTTGCTCTGATAGTACAGATAGCAGACAAAGGGTGGAACCGGAAGCCGTCCGATTAGAGCTTCGTCCAAGTGCAAGTCTTGGTGCGCGTTTTATTTACCTTCGGATAAGAAGGTGTTTTGTTTTCCTCAGTTTTTTATCCCGTAGATAAAGCAACCAAGTAATAAGCGCAGGCGCCGTGAACAGCAACAAAATTGCTGATGCTGATATATTGATTATCACTTGCTCACCTCCAATAACCTTCTGTTCACGTAGTGTCTCCAAAGGAGAATACGAAGGTGGTCTATGTTCATAAGAAGTCGGGCACACAGAAGTATCTTCTGATACCTCTATGGCACCTCGACATAGCTCGCGCTCAAAGTAATCACGGCGCCGCATCACTCTTCCTCCTCTCGTTCGTTGGTTTCTCGGCTAGTTTCTCGTCCAAAAAGCCTGCCCACAGCGGCAGTGATAGCATCAGTATTTAGTCCCAAGATTGAGGCGATAAAAACAACCGAGGGGATGAAAACATGCGCTGGCACTTCGCGCGTCGCAATTTTTATTTGCGGGTTCTTGTCGGCACCTACATATTCAACCTGTAAGTCGAGCGCTTGAAGACTAACAAGCGCAGTCAAAAAAATTGCAAAAAGATATGAATAACCTTTGCCAATGGTTACTATTTTTTTCTCACTTTTTTCATTCTCTTCCATCTCAAATGCCGATTGGTTCTGTTGTTAAAAATTCCCCAAATTCCTTGATAAGTAATTCTTCGGCTTTCTTCAATTGGCTTTCAGGCAAGCGCAACACAATGCTAATTAAGCGCTGCCTATTATTTCCATCGCTTGTGATTGGCGTAACAGGTGCCTCAGTGCGCTCGTATGTGACTTCACTTATAGGCGCCTTCACATCACCTAATTCCGACTTTGCAAAAGGATAATAACTACCATCGGGCAATTTACACTGATACAAGTCGCCTGATTTGATTTCGACTAGCTCTACTTCTTGACCGTAATATTCAGGAATGTCGGGAGAAATTACCTTGAATTTTTGCTCTGTGGTTGAGGCGCCGCCAGAACCTCTATAAGAATAGCTTTGCCCACCGCGCGTAACTTCCTTGACTTCAGACTTCTCAATCTCGCCGCTCTGTTCAAGTTTACGGCGCCAGTCGGTAATAGTTATATCAGCCACTCCGCAGTGACGAGCGATTTCTTTATTGCTTTTCAAATGCCCGTAAGGATGTTTTAATGCGCCTATTATCGCGCGTTGTTTATCCGCATTTGAGCGCTTTAATGCGTGGTGTTGGTTGACTGCAAAGCTGTGCCAAATGGCATCTTGTTGCGTACCTTGACGAATTTCAGCTTTGATTTTATCTAATCCGCGCCTGGTTGTGGCCGCTAATCGATGAAAGCCATCAGTTAACCAATAATTGCTTCCATCGAAATATAAAAGTATTGGGTCAAATGAGGCGCCGTCACCAAGAGCAAGCACTAAATCTTCAATGTGGTTTTCGTCTAATTCGGCGCGCGGTTGGGTACCACCATCGCGGCGGATATGGTGAATAGAAATTTCTATATAAGCTTCAGTGTTCATAATTACTTGATAAATAAGAATTTAATAAATATAGCGCCTCGGCTATAGTTGCCTCTATTGTTATAGTCGAGGTTTTTAGATTGTTAGCAATATATTGAATTGATTTGCCTTGGAAAAAGCGCTGTGTAATACAATATCTTTGTCTTGAGTCTAGCTTTGCTAAAGCTTCATAAACAGGCGAATTATCTTCAGTACGCGCCTCGTCAATCATTGGCTCATAAGGCAATTCATCCCAAGATACTTTAGCAGGCGCCGAATTTAGCGCCGTAATTTCCTTCCACTGCTCTTCATTAATGCCAAGCTTCTTAGCAATTTGCTCTTCTTTTAGTTCGCGCCCACTGGCTATAAATTGCTTACGAAGGCGCTTAACTTGCGCGAATTTTTCTAGGGCATGGCGCGGAACTTTTAAAGAAGGTACCTTATCACGTAAGTAGTGCTGTATTTCTCCTTCAATTTTTGGTACAGCAAAGGAGCTAAAGGCATTATTCAATTCAGGTTTGAAATTATCGCAGGCTTTCAATAGACCTATCCAACCAACTTGATATATATCGTCGTAAGGCTCATTGCATTTTTTAGTATATTTATGCGCGATTTTATGCACTAACTTCGCATTTTGTTCCGCAAACTTATTGCGCTTGCGTATTTTTATTGATGGCTGGGAATCCATAGCTTTTACAAATAAGAAATAAAATATTAATTACTTACAAGGTACGTGTGTTCTTGCCTTTTTAGTACTAGTGATAATACTTAAATAAATATGAAGAAATAGGGAAGAGACTCAACTCGTAATTCCCTGCGGCGCCGCTTGAAGAGAGGCAAGGTGGACAAGGGCGGAAGGTAGACAAGGAGGAGGTTTCTACCTTGTCTTCTTGTCTTCCTGTCTCCTGGTCTTTAGGTGCGGCGCCGTACACGCGCGCGTATTTGATTGCAAATTCAGGGTTTGCAATCATTGTCACTTTGTTTGTATACTCCTTTACCACATGGCAGTGTTCTCACCCCACACGGATACTTCAGGTTGAGCAAAGCAATAAACAACAGCATCTCCGCAATCAGGAGAGCGCCCAATCCGCTTTTTGATATCGTCTTTGGCTTCAACTTGAATATCGTTACCGGGTGTAATTTTCCAACGCGGCGCCGTTAAATCTGCCAGCAATTCTTTATCGGGTGGTAGTGCTATATTGTCGCCATGTTCAGGGTCAAGCGCTTCTCTCAGGCGCCAGTACCATTCCGCGCGCTTGTTTCTAAAGCCGAACTTGCCGCTGCGGTCGCGCTCGTTTGAACCGTCGCCACCTGAACAGGCGTACACATTTAAACCGCGCTCAACGCATCGGTCATAGGGTGAAGAACCAATGCCCGTTACGTCGATGCTGGCGTAAGCTTCGCCAAATAGGTTGACCGCTACCAAGTCAGCCACGGATTTACCATCAGGTGTTGACTTGCCTGCCTTTTTAATTAGCGTGTCAACATAGCGACCATAACGAGGCGCCAGTGTAGTTTTATCATTGCCTCCGCGCGCTGGGTCAACCCCCAAGGAAGTTAATGGTATTGAGGCGCCGCGCTCGTCAACTGGCTTTTGAGATGTCCAGCGCGCTTGTGCCGCTTCCACCCACTCAGTTGGTATTAGCTGCCACGGGTCATCTTCGATACCTGCCGAGAAGTCACCTTTGAGCATTTGGCTGCGTAAAGGTTCGGGCAACGATGCCAAAACCGACTTGTAATTGGTTTTAGCGTAGTAAGGATTGTCGTCAATCTTTGCTGGTATGAAGGTGCGACTACGCGGTTTAATCCACTCACCATTAATAAGTACTGGGTCGTCGTTTGGGACTTCGACATCTCGACCTTCGGGCGAATCGTCATCGCTAATTACAACAAACCAGCGCAATTCTCCAGGTATAGCAGGGTTGGGATGCTTAGGGTCTAACCACGGCGCCCAATATTCAATCACCCATCTACCTTCGGCTGTCGTTGGTGGGTTGCCAGTGGCTAAAGTACGCGCGCGCTGGTTCTCGTCAGCTGTACGGTTCCACCCTGAAAGAAACTTATACTGAAACTTTGAGAAATGGCAAATTTCATCAAAAATTTTTAAGTCGTGAGCGCGTCCTTGGTACTTCTCAACGTCCTCTTCGTATTGACAGGCGCCGAACTCTAATATTCTGCCATCATTTAGCGTCCAAGTCTTCTCGGTACTGTTATATTTACCGTGCTTTTTAATGATTTTCTTCGAGCGCTGGACTATGCCTTTAAGCTGCGGATACTCGCGCCGAAATATGATTGAATTCTGATGGGAAGTGAGCGCTAGACCAAGCGCGAGGTCGGTCTTACCCCCGTTAGTAGGGGTCTATTTAGAAGTGACAAATATGCTTAAATACAAGCAATAAAATATACCTAAAACGCCAGCAGCGCCTCCGTACAGTACTTCGTCCGAAAGCGAGGTGAATGCCATTGTTTGCGGGCCTGGTAACGGCGACCAGATGGGTTCGGACTGCGGTGGCGCTTTTTTCTTTGAACCCATCCATTTGTCTAGTTTATTTAATGTCTTATCTATGTTCTGCAAGGACTCCAGCATTTACCTTTTTACTCCATCTAGGATGTGGCATCCCTTTCTTGAATTGACCTTTGCTTTCATTTGTTGCTGCATAACTAGGTATTCCCTTTTCCCTGCGAACTCGCGCGATGACCTTTTTGCTAACACCTGCAATCTCTGCAAGTTTATAATCTGGCATTGTTCCAAGTTGCTCAACTATCTCATCACTGAGCGTTATTCTGTTCCATCCGGCAGGTATTTGAACAGGTTTGGGTTTATCGCTTCGAGTTGGGTATTGTCGTTTTAATCTGTTTTGTTCAATTCGTCTTAAGCGGTATTGGCGCTTCCTTTCTTTCATTTGCTTACAATGTTCTCTGTAAGGAGGTATGCCCATTTCGACACGAATTCTTTGTATTGTCGCGGCGCCGACACCAGCCATTTTCGCAACTTCCCTGTCAGGCAAAACTCCCATGAGTTCAATAATATTCTTTGGTAACTCCATGCGAGGATTCTCTTGAGGGCAAGGCGCAATACCTAGCGCTCTCCTCATTCTCGCAACAGCACTACGACTATGACCGACTTCCAACGCAACTTCAGGGTCTGACTTGGTTCCCAACTTGGAAATCATTTCTGGAGTCCAATTGATTTGATTTAATCCGACGGCGCCACCAACTCTTCCAGAGCAAACGTTAGTCAACTTACAAGTGAAGCCAAGGAAGTCAATCCATGCCTGTTCAGCGGTACATGCTTCTTCGTGCGTAGCGTTGTTAAGTGTCGCCAGAATACGCATTTCCGGCTTTGAGCCACGACTTATTATGTCGATTATTATTTTATTTCTGCTATTTCCTGAAGGCATAGCGCTCGCAATATGTAGAGCTAGCCTTGCTTTTGGGCGCGCTGTTCTGCCAACATAAAATATTTCATCATTCTTAGTTGGGTCTACCAGCGCGTAAATATAAATGGTATGATTCATGGTGGTTGTTTATTTCGTGTACAACTGTCCTAAATTCAAAGCTTTGACAGGAGTTGAATTTAGGATTAATAATATTTTCTCATTATTAATAACTTAAAACAAGCGCGCATTATTAATTTAAGCGCTATCTTCAAGAGGAAAGGAAAGTCCATGAGCCAAGCCAATGAGTACATCAAATTACTTAAAGAATGGAGCGCGCTAAACGAAGGGTTATTTATAGATAGTCAAGAAGTTTCTCTGAGTCTAGGTGGTGAGTCTATAACTACTTACGTCTTTGCTATGACTCCAGACATCCGGTTAAGGCTTTATGAAAATCTTGAACCAAATGCATCAGAAATTGGCTGGATACTTCAATTAATTATAGACGCGACGCAAAACTATAATTGTTCTTGGACAACGACGAATGATGACTGTCAAATACATGGAGGCGAACATATTTCTTTTCAAAGGCGCACAGGAAAGCCAATTCTAGCAATGCTCGCCGCATGGGTTAACTGGTTAAAACTGAAAAAAGGTATTATTAAAGTCTTGTAAGTTTAACTTAAATTGAATCCAGAAAAGACAATCCAAATAATCGGCGCCTAGCAATGATGCAAGAACATGAAGTTTTAACAGTTCAAAGTATTGTCGTAGATGACAAAGTGGTAGTGGCTGAAAGTTGGAAAGATGTATGTGCTATTTACACTCCGCAAAAAGCTAGAAGTAGAGCGCTTAACATTCTACGCGCCGCTGCATATGCTGAATCAGAGGCGTCTATCTTTAAAGCGATTACGGGCGTAGGTCAGCACAAAGGCTTTGGAGAAATCTCTAAAAAAGCGCTTTCAACAGCAGTTGAGGCTCTGGAAATAATTCGCAAAGAGAGACTGCCCTTGCCTGAAGATATACGAGCAATATTTGGGTTTAATACCAAGCTTCCACTTGTTGACCTAACTTGGAAAAAAGGACATAAAATATCTTTGCGCCTTGGAGAAGCTAAAAAGCACGCAATATCTTTACTTGAATGCGCCGAGTCGGTCGAAACGGACAGCTTTCTTCTAAAGCATTTAGAACGCGACGATTGGCAATATTTAATGGATGAGTTCAGGTTAGAAAGGCAGAAAAGCTGGACAGAAGGCTTAATTTAAGCGCTATCTTAGAGCTAATATATTTACTTTTAATCAAATGTTTCCAGTTAAAACGATAAGAATAAACGAAGGCGCCATCGATTATATCTTTACTGTTTACCAAGAAATAGAAGCGCCCTTGCCAAGTACAGATAAGCTTGAAAGCGCGCTTCTCACTGCTTTAAGGATGCTGTGGGGTAGTTATCGGCGCATTAATTTTTATGTTTTACATACGCCGAGAGGGTGGCGCCTGGTTTTTACTATTAGTCCTTGCTCGGAGTCTCGGTCGATTAGCACAAACCTTGTGATAAGCAGTACCGAATATATAACCACTGGAAGTAGCGAGCTAGGTGGAATTATTGCTGCATTTGTTAGTAGGTCAATTAATGAGCTTTTGGGTAATCAAAGATGGAAAATTACAAGAAGGGGAAACGGCGCCTATACTTACTTGGTTGAAGTAATTGGAGGGTTAGAGTACATAAGATTTGAAACTGACGACATCAGGACAGTAATAGAATATAGCGAAGTTTCTTTTAGCTGGAGACAGGCGCCAGTCAGAGAGCAAACCTGGATTGAAATAACCGCCACAATTGAGCCAAGCGCTTGTCAAGTATCGCACAACAACCTAGTAATTAATGGGCTTAAACTCGATGCATTTACACTTGGCTTCTTTAGCTATTCGCATGTAATCGGCTTCACAATTAAGCCAAATATAATCAGCGGCACTATAAGGCATGAACCGGGCGATATAATCACTTTTGAAACGGCGCCATTATCAGAGCGCGCGGTGTCACTTGAGAATGCGCCACTGTCAAGCTTTCCATTGAATCCAGAAGGCTTAAGCAACTTTGCGCCTTTCTCCCAAAAGAGCGCCATTGATAACAAATCATGCAAATACTTTAATGGAAGCGCCTATTTAAAATGCGCGGTCAACCCAAAAGGCGCTTGCGAAGGATGCAAAGACTACGAGCCTAATTCGAGCAATAAAACGAATACTTAGGATTTTGAAGTAAATCAGCAAAGTGCATTAATTCGCCAAACCAAGCGCAGTATTGCTGGCAAACCGTGACATCGGGATGGCGCCTTATCTGTAACATCTCCGGCATTTCCCCATCAAAATAATGCATCGGGATTGCAACGACCCCATCCCGGAATTGCATACTATCTTTAATACCGAAGCGACAAGTAGGGAAAAAGTCTAAGTAGTTTTTAATAAACTGGACGTATTGCGCGCCATTGAAATAGAAATAAAGCGAACTCATCTCTTCTAGGCGCCTGCTATAATCATCAACTACTTTACGGAATAGCGCGCGGTCAATATAAGGCGCATTGCTGTACGACCATTCATTACAAACATGCCAAAGCTGATGGTTAGTCCCAAAATTGTCCTCCGCCCAATCGCACAAGCCAAAAGGGTTTCTACACCAGTTCATTGATAGGATTTGCTCGTCTCCTTTGTAGAGCGCAATGTTCAAGCTCATGGTATATTTTTACTCTTCGGCAGCTAGTCTAGCATCTAACACCTGCTTGGTTAAATCAATGTCCATCAATACCTTTAAGGCGCCGACTATTGCCTTAATCGCTTCTGGGTCTGCTGGGTCAGAATGACTAGTTGCGTCTTTGACAAATTTTAAACCAGCCTGAATAGTGTCGGGTATCTCAGACGCCCAAGACTTTTCGCGCGCTTGCTTTTTGGATTTGAACAGCGCGAGTAGTTCTTCGTCCTCCTTCAGTCTGCTTCGCCACTCCTCAATACTTCTAGTGCTTACGTCCCACTTTTCTGCGGCTGCTTTGTCGCCTGAAAAAATGGCATCGACCAATGCGCCTGCTGCTCTTTCGTAATTAAAACTTCGGCTCATACTTTCCTACCTTCTGATACGAAGGTAGAATTCCGAGGTAAGTCGCGGGAAGTTGCGGGCGCCGTGTAGCTGTAATGTGGATTATTACGGGCACCGTGCGGTAGATTGTGGAAAATGCGAATAATTCCACATGGACACCTTAGAAGCAAAGCAATCCGTCTTGGAAATAGGGCAAGCCGCGTACACGGCATACAAGAAAGAAATGAATAAACCTTTGCCGGAGTGGGATGAGTTAAGCGAAGCCAGTAAATCCGCTTTTACTGCTGCCGGATGCGCTGGGTTTGGGATAGGGCTTTTGAAGCTGAAGGGGACATTTGTAATAAATCAATCCGTTACCAGGAAAGGAAGGCAGGTCAATGAATATTGAGAGACTAGGGCAAGTTGCTTATACGACTTATGGTGAAGGCGTAGGCAATAAAACCTTTAAAGGAAACCCGTGGCCGGATTGGTCAGATTTACCAGAGTTTGTTCAAGAAGCTTGGTGTCAAGCTGCCAAAGCCGTTATTGATTCTGTGGCGCCTGTATTTTCTGATAACAAAGAGGCAGGTCAATGAATACAGAAGCGCGCCTGGATACCATTAAGATTATTTGCCTCGCGGTTTTTCTGTCATTATTAGCGGCGCTCGTAAGGCACGGAAGCGCGGCAATTTTGTTTTGTATCATTGTCATGGTTTGCTTTGCGTGCCTCTGGCTTTGGCAATGGGAACGGCGCCTTCAAAAGCGCGCTAATTAAGCACATAACTGAGGTATTCGATAAAGCGGCTGCGCGCGACAACTTGAACAAACAATTAGAGGCGCCGGAAGACAACAATTAGACCATTGCCAGCGCAGGCGCCTTGCTTGATTCATGCTCGTGCAGGCGCCTTCTCCCAAGTTCGCAATATTCTTCTTCTCTCTCGAAAGCAATAAAGTTGCGCTCATTCTTCATGCAAGCCAGCGCGGTTGTTCCTGAACCGGAGAATGGGTCTAATACCAAGGCGCCTTCGTTTGTGTAAGTTAACACCAGCCAGCTAACTAAGTCTATGGGTTTACTTGTTGGGTGTCCCATTTTACTGACAGTTGGGTAATGTAGAACGCTGCGCGGATATCTGTCGCCGCTTTGATTGATTGTTGTTACGGGCTTAACGTTGCTGTAGTGATTGCTGCGCCCACTTTTCTTTGCAGCAGTGTACTTTTTACCAGGCGCCTTTTGTGGATTATATGTACTGCCGCGCCATTTCTCGCTAAACACCAAGACGTTTTCATGCGCGCGCAGTGGGCGCTTATTTGCATCGAGGAAACCCGCAGCAATTGTCTTTTCCCAGATTAATTCATAGCGGAACCAAGCGCGGTTTGACATTATCAAATCAGTAGCGAATGGTTGAGCCGCGAACATAACTACTAAGCTTGTTGGTTGCTTGAGAATGCGCTTTGCCTGCGCCCAAAATGCCGACCAATCAACAGGTTTATCCCACTTTAAATTAGTCGTTGCATAGGGGGGTCGGTGATGATGGCGTCTATTGATTTGTCGGGGATTTCGTTCATCAAGGCGAGCGCGTCACCCTTTACAATTTGATTAATCAAGGCTTTTTACTAACAACTTCGTAAATATTCTTCCTATGTTCGACAAGCTTGTTTTACTATTTTTAAACCCACTCGCGCCGCAAACAAATCAAGTTGAATACTTAACTTTACTTATTTTGTACTATTCAGCTTCTTCAAAAGAAGATAGTAAGCTGGCGACAATCCTTGATAAAGTGGTAAGCGCGCGCCATTCAAAAGAACACGGCGCCAGTAAAACATCCTTCACTAAAAACTTTCAAAGACTAGTTAAAAGCTATGGGTTGAAGTGGGCGCGCAAGTCCTGTCTAAACATGCTTGGTTTTTATCTACTTGAGAATCCCGACAACAAGCATCTGGACTTTTTGTACAAGCGCGTTGATTTTAAATTAGGCGCCTATTTTAAATGGGGTAGTTTTACATACGCTTGGTTCGATGAAAACCAAATCATGGCGGAAGTGGCGCCTTTAATTATTTGCGAGATTCCCGATAGATTTGTAAGAGTTGACTTTAGCGAGTTTTATTACGATGACTCTTGGGTACAGAGAGGTTTTTGCGCGGCTGAAAATATTGCATATGATTACGACTACAAGGGGAAATCTTTAGATATTTCCGTTGAGAGAGAAGGTCTAGAAGAGTACGGATTTGCGCGCTCGGAAGCAATACCTTTGAGGCGCCGAAGTCTCAATGGCAGTACAAAAGAGGACTTCTGGGAAGTTGTCAAGAATATAAAAGAGTTTGGCTTTTGGAATGCGTATAAATGGTGGGAGGGTTGCGAAGATTGGTACCAAGAGAAGCGCCCCGAATGGTTTGATGATAAGTTTTATGAGCGCGCGCGGTTGCATAAGGAAGAGTTGGAAGGCGGAGCGCGGCGCCTGCTATTTAAGCGTAATGCCGCGATAATTGATTCGTTTGTTTTGAAGCTCATATAACTATACTTATTTAAGCTATTAAACTAAATCCCTAAATATTTACTGCTAGAATCATTCGGATTACTGGCTAAATACGCATTGCTGATACTAATATTAGAGTGTCCAAGTGTATCACGAACTAAACTAATCGGCGCCCCTTTTAACAGAGAGTGTGAAGCATGTGAATGGCGGAAGCTATGGGCGCTTATTTTATCACTGGCACCGACTTTAGCCGAAGCTTTCTTAATAATTAAGTGTACCATTGTTCGGTCTAGCGCTCTACCATTCTTGCTTTTAAAAACTGGCTCATCGGCGCCGCTTTCTCCACGTAAATTATCGACCTCTACCCAAGTTGACAATGGGACTAAAACCGTTCGATGCTTGTTACCTTTACCCAGGATATTGACTTGAACTTCCCCATCTTCGCGCTCGTTGAAATCGCTCCATGCCAAGTGACACAGTTCAGAGACGCGCATACCAGTGGCATAGAGAAGGGTGATAAGCGCTTTGTCCCTAGGATTGTCGGCGCCTTTATTAATAATCTTCACTACGTCTATTTGTCTGATTGACTTACCCGCAACACTGTATTCAGCCTTGGGAATCCGCAGCGCGGCCGCAACATTAAAGCGTATGTAATTAAGCTTCGCCGCGAAGGTAAACAGTGACTTGACCGCGTTTAATTTACGCTTTAGTGTAGCTGGTTTAAGTCCCGCGTCCTGAAGGTGTAGCGCGTACTCTTGGAGGTTTTCAAGTACGATGCTGTTTAGCGACTTGTTGACGAAGCTCGTAAATCGCTTGATGTCGCGCATGTATTCCTGCTGGGTCAAATTTGGGCGCCCGTGCAGCCACATCTCTATAAGTTTTTGGTCGGTTGATACGCGCGAAAGTGAGTTATTCATAATCTCAAATTTCCCGTCATCATCAAAACCAGGCTTTTGTAGAGCACGCGCCAACCCATTGATTAACAAACGCTCACGACTTCCTTGACATCCTTGATTGAATAATGCCATACTCTATTCAAACAAGGAGAATTTTTTTATGCATCAAGAATTTCACAATTGGTTAAAAGTCCAAGACTTTCACCCTAATTACCCCGACGCTTTTAAGGTATTTGATTTTGCACAACAATTTCCAACTTTGGTAAAGCTGCCATCTCAAGATGTCAATAACTGCGCTACGTATAATCGCGCTGCGTGGCTATACTCTCAATACGAAAGCAAGAGAGGTTATTTCCTAAAACTTGATTTTTGGAGTTTATGTCGCCAATGGAGAAGTCAATTCGGTAAAGAGTGGAAAGAGATGTTTAGAGAAGGATATAAAAGAGGAAAGTATTTTAGCGGGAATTGGTATCCCATGCTTTTAACATTGGAAGATAAAAAAAATCCAAGCGACTATGGTTTTGCTCTTGGCAGAAATACAACTGTATGGGAAAGAAGATAGTTGTGAATCAAAAATCCAAGCGCGGAGGCGCCCGCAGAGGCACTGGACCAAAACCCAAG
>JAESFJ010000151.1_pt1 | contig 72746 bp, 60 predicted proteins | sample 9266161 | NCBI WGS metagenome assembly JAESFJ01 (sample SAMN14506165, study PRJNA617096) | algae metagenome | isolation source: Calothrix sp. FI2-JRJ7 and co-occurring heterotrophs from granitic desert soil | place: USA: Red Pass Lake area, Fort Irwin, California | collected 2000-06-01
TCTAATTATTTAATTCAACAACTAAAACGTCCAGACGTTCATATGTGTTTAGTCTGATTTAAATTATCGCGCGGCGGGGGCTTCGCCCCCGCCAGCACCTTGTGCCAGTTGCGTAAGTCCTGAAAATGTTTAGAGCAATTGCTTCGGAAGCGCTTGGTTTGAGTGACATCGGCTCCATAATTCAGCCACAAGATTTTAATAAGGTTGATGCTGATGATTATTTGTTTCACGAAGATGGTGAAAAGATATTTTTCCTAATTAAGTCAAAGAAAGACGAGTACTGTTTTACCAACTTTGCATTAATTCACGTAGACGGTGTTACTGCTGCTTCCTCAAAGCGGTCTATCAAAAGATACGAGTATGCTTCGGAGATAATTTCAGGCGTAACATTGGAAACAGCCGGAAACATAGATATGGATATCGAATTGAAGTTTAATATTGGAGCAAACTCATTCATTATAAATGTACGAAAGGACTTTATCGAACAATTGAAGGATATCTATAAAACCTTGATTAGTATTAGTAAGCGTCAGTATACCGATAATATTTGTAGAAATAATGCACTAAAAACGCTAGATGCCATCGCATGTATGTATAAGATTAGTAATGTAACCTCTGGAGAAGCGATAACAACTCAATTTAATGATATTCTTACAAACCTCAATTCCACCATGTTGATAAATTATACAAAACATGACTTTAGTGATGTTTTTAGCAAATATATTCGCTCTTAGGAAACGTTGCTACGGTATAGACAAGTTATCAAATCACTCAACAAAACTTAGCTCAAGCTTTTCTCAGATATTCAACCGTTACTTAGACAACTTGAAGAATCATTACCAATTTAAGCATGAAACCGACAAAACAATGATTGCGGTCAAAGCTGCTGATACCATCAGAAATAACCCAAACTTGAAAGCGCGCGTTATGGGCGCCATTAAATCTGGTGGTGAGAAATCCGGGGTAAGTAGACAGGCGCCTTCTAACTGCCCAAAAATTCTTCTTTATATTCTTTGAGGGTTTCTCGCACTTCTGCTTCTATATTTGGGCTGGTTCGATTTTTTTCAACAAGATATTTAAAAAACTTCTTGAATGAAGCTATGTAAGATTTGGTATTGTTGTCCGAAGCCCAAAGCGCTTTTCTTGGATACCAATCAGTTAAGAATGACGAGACATACTTTTCTTCAGCTTCGTCAAGCTTGCGTACTGGTTCATAGTAATACAGGTATTCAGCAAAGAATTCAATATTGCTATTGTGCTGTTTGATAGTTTTAGGAGAAAGATTAGACTTTTGCAACCAAGATTCAAAAGCTTCTAGTAAAAGTTTATTATAGTTTTGTACTTCTACTATTTTTTTATCTTTCTCATTCATTTGAATTTAACAATAACAAAAATATATAAACTATGAATGTTATTTTACTTAATTATGGCGCCTTCAACGTATAAATCATACTAGATACTTGGGTATTTAAGTATCTAAGTATGAAAGGCACCTCCTTGAATCTACAACAAAACTGAGCATCTAACTTTATTGGCTACTGCCGTTGCGATTGCTTCCTGGTCTTTATGGGTTAAAAGTTGTTAAAGCAGCGATTGAGCGTACATCTCGATTAGAGATAAATTCTTCGTTGTATAAATCATCCTGCTCCCAAATCCATAATGCGCGAGTGTTAACCGAATTTCTCGGTTCAAAGATATACGTAGGATTTTTAGGCGCCGATTTACTAACCTGGATTTAGTAACAGCTTTGGTAATGCTCTTCCCCAATCCAAGTCGGCGCAAATATTTCCGACTGCGGCTTCGTCTAATTAATAATTTTTTGACTACGCTATGATTTACCCCAGTAATCATAAATAATCCTCCAATATAAAAGCTATTCTGTTACACATCTAATCTTTATATTTCAGCGTAAATGTTACTTATGCAAATCTTGTAGCATATGTCTTATTTGTAAGTGTTTGGTTGACTGCGGTTTTTGTAATAAGGCGCCAACATCATGAACCTTAGCAAAAATGACCCATGTACCGATTCATTTTTGTTTTGTACACTATTTACGACGATTGAAAGAAACTATGGAATCGTTCAACTATAACAGTAACTTAGAACAAGAGCGCGCGCTTCATCGAAAGGAGCGTTCTAGAATATCAAAGGCGGCACTCACGCGCCGAGCATAGCGCATAAAAGCATTTCTGGAGTTAGCGTTTGAGAATCATATTTTTTCGGCGCCTCATGTATATATCATATAAATAACCGTACCTCATACTACCAAACCAAGTTCGGTAAGCCGTACAAATCAAATAATTGCCACTTTAGAAAGAGGTTTGCTAAATTAGCACTTAGATAAAGCAAGTGCTAAAAGTGAAGGGTGAAATCACCACGAACACTGTTTTCTTTTATAGCATTCGCTAGCAACTACATCTATACAACCTATAACTTACAAAAAAAGGACGATTAAACCGAAAGGAGGATTGTTATGGCAACCCTTAGTTTGGCAATTTCTAGTTTAAAACCCTTGGGAGACCGTATACTGGTCAAAATCAGCGAAGCTGAAGAAAAAACCGCAGGTGGAATTTTCCTTCCTGACACAGCCAAAGAAAAGCAACAAGTTGGTGAAGTTGTTGAAGTAGGTTCCGGTAGACGTAATGATGATGGTTCTTACCAACAGTTGGAAGTAAAAGTCGGAGACAAAGTACTTTATTCCAAATATGGTGGCACCGATATTAAACTCGGAAGTGAAGATTACGTCTTGCTGCGCGAACAAGACATCCTTGCAGTTGTTATGTAGAGACGCGATTAATCGCGTTTCTACGCAAATCGAAATCTAAAAATCTAAAACTAAAATCGTTAATTAGACTATGGCTAAGTACATTCTTTACAACGAAGACGCTCGTCGTGCATTAGAACGTGGTATCGATGCTCTTGCAGAAGCAGTTGCTGTAACTCTTGGTCCAAAAGGTCGCAATGTAGTTTTGGAAAAGAAATACGGCGCCCCACAAATTATCAATGATGGTGTTACCATTGCGAAAGAAGTTGAACTAGAAGACCATATTGAGAATACAGGTGTGTCTTTAATTCGCCAAGCTGCTGCTAAAACTAACGATGCTGCTGGTGATGGTACAACTACTGCGACTGTTCTCGCTCACGCAATGATGAAAGAAGGTTTGCGGAACGTTGCAGCAGGTTCTAATCCTATTGCTCTCAAACGTGGTATTGATAAAGCAACCCAATTTTTAGTTGATAAAGTTGCACAACACGCACGTTCTGTTAGTGATTCAAAATCTATTGCTCAAGTTGCTGCCATTAGTGCAGGTAACGATATGACAGTCGGTGAGATGATTGCCGAAGCAATGGATAAAGTCGGCAAGGAAGGTGTTATTTCTCTCGAAGAAGGTAAATCTACCACCACCGAAATTGAAATTACTGAGGGTATGCGCTTTGATAAAGGCTACATCTCACCTTACTTCGCTACCGATAACGAACGGATGGAAGCGGTTTTTGAAGACCCCTACATTCTAATTACTGATAAAAAGATTACATTGGTACAAGATTTAGTGCCAATTTTAGAGCAAGTCGCGCGCGGTGGTAAGCCTTTAGTTATTATTGCCGAAGACATTGAAAAAGAAGCTTTGGCGACTTTAGTAGTTAACCGTTTACGCGGTGTACTAAATGTAGCAGCAGTTAAGGCGCCTGGTTTTGGTGACCGTCGCAAAGCAATGTTGGAAGACATCGCAGTTCTCACAGGTGGTCAAGTCATTAGCGAAGATACTGGCTACAAACTTGATAATGCACACCTCGACCAATTAGGTAGAGCAAGACGTATCACCATTACCAAAGAAAACACCACTATTGTTGCAGATGGTAACGAAAAAGCAGTAAAAGCACGCTGTGAGCAAATTCGTCGTCAAATTGATGAAACTGAATCATCTTATGACAAAGAAAAATTGCAAGAGCGTTTAGCTAAATTGTCTGGTGGTGTGGCAGTAGTTAAAGTCGGCGCCGCAACTGAAACCGAAATGAAAGATAAAAAGTTGCGTCTCGAAGATGCTATCAACGCAACCAAAGCTGCTGTTGAAGAAGGTATCGTTCCTGGTGGTGGTACAACTTTGGCACATCTGGCGCCACACTTGGAAAAATGGGCATCTGATAACCTCAATGATGATGAATTATTGGGTGGAATGATTGTTGCGCGTGCTTTGTATGCACCACTACGTAGAATTGCTGAAAACGCAGGTCAAAATGGTGCTGTAATCGCTGAACGATTGAAAGAACAAGAGTTTAGTATTGGTTACGATGCAGCCAACAACAATTTTGTAGATATGTTTGAAGCTGGTATCGTTGACCCTGCGAAAGTAACCCGTTCCGCGCTGCAAAATGCTGCTTCAATTGCCAGCATGGTGCTAACTACTGAGTGCATTGTAGTTGATAAACCTGAACCGAAGGCGCCTGCCGCAGCTCCTGCTGGTGCTGGTGCTGGTGATTTTGGTTATTAAAAATACCCCAATGTAGAGACGTTACATGTAACGTCTCTACATGTATATAACAAATTTTCAGGGAGGTAAATAATGAAGATTGCTCAAATCGCACCGCTTTGGGAAAGAGTACCCCCACCAGCTTATGGTGGTACAGAATTAGTAGTAGGACTATTAACCGATGAACTAGTGCGACGTGGACATGAAGTAACTTTATTTGCATCTGGAGATTCGATTACTTTAGCAAAACTGGAGGCAGTTCACCCACGTGCGATTCGACTTGACCCTGCTGTGAAAGAATACAGCATCTATGAAATGCTACAACTGAGTCAAGTTTACGAACGAGCAGAAGAATTTGATATTATTCACTCTCATATGGGATGTGCGGCACTACCTTATGCCAAAATGGTAAAAACGCCTACTGTTCATACATTGCACGGCATATTTACATCTGATAATGAGAAGATGTTTGTACATGCAAAACATCAACCTTATGTGAGTATTTCTAATGCCCAGCGTGAACCAAGATTAGATTTGAACTGCGTCGCTACAGTATATAACGGTATTGATATTAATAGTCATAAATTTCATGCTCAACCTGCTGAACAGCCATATTTAGCATTTTTAGGTAGAATGTCAGCAGAAAAGGGCCCACACAAGGCGATACAAATTGCGAAAAAATCTGGCTGGCGCCTCAAGATGGGTGGTAAGGTTGATGTTGTGGACAAAGAATTTTTTGAAAGTCAGATAAAACCTCATATTGATGGAAAACAAATAGAATATTTAGGCGAAGCTACTCATGCTGATAAAAATGAATTGATGGGTGGTGCTGTCGCGACTTTATTCCCGATTACCTGGCGTGAACCTTTTGGACTGGTAATGGTAGAATCAATGGCAGCAGGTACGCCAGTTATTGCAATGAGTTTAGGTTCGGCGCCAGAAGTAATTAACCCTGGTGTAAGTGGTTATCTTTGTAATGATGTATCTGAGTGTATAAATGTTATTGACAAAGCTGCTCAACTTGACCGTCATGCGGTGAGAGAATATGTTACACAACAATTCAGCGCACAAAGAATGGCAGATGGCTACGAAGAAGTTTATCGAAAAATCTTAGCAGAAAAATTTGCTCAAAATGGGCGCCTTCGCAGTCACGCTATCAATACTCTTTCACACAATTAATTATCCTGACTTGTGGCACAGGCATCCGTGCCGTTCACACCTTTTACACCTCTGTGTGTCCTAGTTGTCTCTATGGTAAAAATAATAATTAGTATAATTGCACAGTTCGTGATGCCTGTGCTACTAGATTTGGCACCACATATCGTGCAACACTAGCTAATAAACAATTATTAACGGGCGTGTTAAAAGGATTTTGTGGATTATGGATGTCAGTCTTATATTATCGAACATCTTAAATCCACCTGTACTAGCTTTCTTTTTAGGGATGTTGGCTGTTTTTGTCAAGTCGGACTTAGAAATTCCGGCGCCACTGCCAAAGCTGTTTTCACTATATCTATTATTTTCTATTGGATTCAAGGGTGGTGTTGAACTAGTTAAAAGCGGTCTTAGTCAAGATGTAGTTCTCACCCTTATCGCTGCTGTATTAATGGCGTGTATCGTTCCTGTATACACGTTTTTTATTTTGCGTACTAAGTTGGATGTATACAACGCTGGCGCCATAGCTTCTACTTATGGTTCAATAAGTGCTGTGACTTTTATTACAGCAGGCTCGTTTCTTAGTCAACTGAGTATCAGCTTCGATGGCTTTATGGTAGCAGCTTTGGCGCTGATGGAATCACCTGCGATTGTTGTGGGTTTGATTTTAGTTAACGTTTTTGCCGCTACTACTGAAACACGCGAGTTCGACTGGAAAGAAGTATTACGAGAAGCTACACTCAATAGTTCTGTGTATCTCTTAGTTGGTAGCTTAATAATAGGAATACTAACTGGAGAGAGTGGTTGGGAGAAACTCAAACCTTTTACCCAAGACATGTTTTATGGTGTTCTGACCTTCTTTTTACTCGATATGGGGCTAATTGCAGCCAAAAGAATAAAAGATTTGGAAAAAACAGGCGCCTTTCTGATTTCCTTTGCGATACTGGTTCCAATCGTCAATGCAGCTATCGGGTTACTAATAGCCAAATTCATCGGGTTACAGCAGGGAGATACTCTGCTGTTTTGTGTGTTATGTGCGAGTGCTTCTTACATTGCTGTACCAGCTGCAATGCGGATGACGGTTCCCGAAGCTAACCCAAGTCTTTATGTATCAACCGCTCTTGCTGTCACTTTCCCTTTTAATATCATTGTCGGTATTCCCCTATATCTATACGCTATTAATATTTTTTGGAGATAAAATAAATGTTGCCTGTCAAACGTATTGAAATTATTGCCAATTATGTTGAGTTAGGAAAAATTCTAGAAGGATTAGAAAAAACTGGAGTTGAAGGTTGTACGGTTATTCGTGATGTCGCAGGTGCAAGTACTCGTAGTAATAGCAAGCACAATCTGGCAATGACAATGCTCGATAATGTCTATATCATAGCTTTCTGTCAACCAGAAAAAATTACCGCTACTGCCGAAGCAATTCGCGGCATATTAAATAAATACGGTGGTTCGTGTTTTATTTCTGATGCAATTGAATTACGTACAACAAGATGCGTTGGTTAGCTTCCTCAGAAACCGGATTTGTTTGAAGAAACCCGGTTTCACTAGAAATAACGATATTTTGTTCCCAAGAGAATAATATCTTTACAGTATATATACATACTTAAGCATTTATACCTCTGTGTACTTACTGATATATTGGCGCCACAGCATCGAAATTCAGTAAAAAACCTGTTATCAATGTATATTTTGCTGATTATATTGATATTAGACGGGTTTACTTCATCTACCGCCACATTTAAACAGCATTTACCTTTCAAAAAAGAATAAAAGTCAATAAGTGATCTAAGTATCAAAAAAGTAACATCGCTTATTTTCTCGCAACTACTCTATGTTATATGAGATTTATTATTAACCAATTCTGCCGTAGTTCTTTTGTATCATTAATGATGCTTCCTGGGATTACAACTTTGTTACAACCTGTTGCTGCAAACGAAATTGAAAATAGAGCTTTTTTTGGAGGTGATAATCTGACAAATCAAGTTACTAATCGTGCGGTATTCAATACAGAGGTCGCAGCGTTGCAAATTGCCAAAGCTGCTGATAAAGTTGTCGTCAAACCTGGTGATACAGTACTTTACCGTATTACGATTCGCAATGTTGGCAATGTCAATGCATCAAATATAACGCTAACTGATAAGTTGCCGTTAGGTTTGGTGTTGGAATCTAAATCTTTGCAAGCATCTTTATCTAATAATAGTACTACATCTCAAGTTCCTGTATCTGTTACCAAATCTACAGAGGGTAGTTTTAATGTGATTTATGCTGGAAGTCTGGCGCCTACTGGTACATTAAATATTATCTATGCTGCTACGGTTACTCCAGATGGGATGCGTGGTAATGGTAAAAATTTAGCGGTTGCGACTGCTGGTAGTGCAAGGAGTAATACTGCTAGTCATCAATTAAAAATTCGTTCGGGTCTAATTTCTGATTGTGGAACTTTAATTGGACGGGTATTTGTTGACAAAAACTTTGATGGTGAACAGCAAAAAAATGAACCGGGTATTCCTAATGCTGTAATTTATATGGATGATGGTAACCGTATTATTACTGATGCAAATGGACTTTTTTCAGTAGCGAATGTGATTGCTGGTAATCGCACTGGAACTTTAGATTTAACTAGTTTACCTGGTTATATTCAGGCGCCGAATTTATACAGAATTGATAAAAATAGTCAGTCTCGTTTGGTAAAGTTGGCACCTTCTAGTATGGCACGAATGAATTTTGCTGTAACTCCTGCGTTTAGAGAGGGACGGCAATAGTATGTCTAAAAAAATTAATAATGGGTTATTAACTATTTGTAGTACCATCCCTATGTTAACTGCTGTTAGTACATCAGCAAAAACAATTAATCATAACCATATTAAGCAGGATGATATTAAATCGAATGTAGTTGCAGACCTTTCCGAAGATAATATACCAGTTTTTTCACCAGAAAAAGCCCAATCAAAACCAGAAGAGTTAACCTGTAGGGGCGGGTTAACCCAGGATTGCAAAAACACGCAAAATCTATCTAAACCCGCCCCAGAACCCATCCCATCCATAAATAATTCAACCCAAACACCCAACATAAAAACGTCAGGCGCCTCAAAGCCTATTTCCATTCAACAGGATGTCAAAATCATTACACCTATTAGTGGTGAAACAACAGCTAAAACAACCAACTTAGCTGTGCAATATCACCCTAACTCAAATGTAAAAGTAACACTCAATGGTAAACCCATAAACTCAGAAATTTCCAGTTATTTACAAAAGGATGAAGCTAACGAAATTTATACAAAGATATGGTATAATATCCCTCTAGAACTCGGTGAAAATATAATTACAGCACAAACAGAACAAGGTAAAACAAGTAGTATAAAAGTAATACTAAAAGAGCAAAAAACTAAACTTGTTTTTGTGCCTGTAGGTGAACCCAGAATTTCTGCCGACGGTCGTTCCAGACTAGAATTTGAAGGTAAAATTACAAATGAAAAAGGGGAAGTTATCCCTGAAGATGTTACTGTTACCCTTAGTGCCACTGCTGGAAGATTTCTCGGCGCCGACCAAGATAACGATGCTCCTGGGTTGCAAGTTTTGGCACGTGATGGTAAGTTTTCTGCTACTCTTCAAGCTGGTTATGATGCACAAAATGTCAAGGTGCGTGCGGCTGTTGAAAAGACTAATCTTGAAATATATTCTAATGTCGAATTTATAACAAACCTGCGTCCTTCACTTGCTACAGGTGTCATAAATTTAAGAATTGGAGCAGGTGGCACAAATTTATGGGGTAGCTATCGCGATTTTCAAAAACCCTCTAAGACTGGCAGAACTGATGTTGATTTGGATGCATCGGTGTTTGCAACTGGTGAAGTGGGAGATTGGTTATTTACAGGCGCCTACAATAGTAAACGTCCTCTAAATCAAGATTGTCAAGGAGAAGTACGTTTATTTGGAGGAGTTCAAGATTGTGAAAAAGCTTATCCTGTTTATGGCGATTCTTCAAGCGTAACTCCGACGACACCATCTATAGATAGTGTTTATGCAAAATTAGAACGCAGTCCAAATATACCTGGCGCCGAATCTGATTATTTCATGTGGGGTGATTATAGTACTCAAGAGTTTGCACGTAATTCACAATTATTCACAGCAACAACTCGTCAACTCCACGGGTTTAAAGGTAATTACAATATTGGCAACCTGCAAGTAACAGGCTTATTTGCCAACAATATCCAAGGGTTTCAACGTGATACTATTTCCCCTAACGGTACTAGCGGTTATTATTTCTTATCGCGTCGCCTAGTAATTCCCGGTAGCGAAAATGTATTTATTGAATCTGAAGAACTTAATCGTCCAGGTACGGTAGTAAAGCGCAAAGCTTTATCGCGCGGTGCCGATTATGAAATTGACTACGACCGAGGCACGTTACTTTTTCGCAGTCGTATATTTTCTACTGAACTCAACCCATTTGGCGCCACTCTAGCAAACCGTATTGTTGTTACTTACCAAAACGATAAGGGAGGTGACAGCAAACTTTATGCAGCAAGGGCACAATACAACTTCCGAGACTCAGAACTTAGCACTCAGAACTCAGCACTTTCCACTTCTTTCTTCGGTGCCAGTTATTTATGGGAAGACCAAGGCGCCCAAGACTTTGAATTATATGGTGCTGATTTCTTTGTTCCTTTGGGTAACGGACAAATAGTAGGTGAATATGCGCGCTCTAGTCATAACTCACCTACATTTGGTTATGTTAGTGGTTCTGCTTATCGCATAGAAGCATTAGGACAAATCACACCTTCTTTACAAGGACAAGCTTTCTATCGTTCGGTGACAGAGAACTTTGCGAATAATGCAACATGGAGTTTTGCACCAGGACAAACTCGTTATGGAGCAGGACTTTCTGGAAAAATAACTGATACAACAAGCTTTAATTTAGGATACGACTATGAGAATAATTTTGGTATTGCGCCAGCACAACGGACAGAAACGTTTGACTTATTCAATCCGCAACCGCTCCCAAAACCTGGTAGCAAAATCGATAACTCGCTAACTACCCTCAGAGCAGGTCTACAACAAAAACTAGGCGCCTCTGATATTAGCTTAGAATATGTAAACCGTTCTCGCAAAGACCGCGTTGATAATAAGTTCAATGCCAATGCTAGTCAGTTAGTCTCTAAATTAAATGTACCTCTAGCTCAATCGTTAACCTTCCGCGCGCAGAATGAAACCAACCTTGGTAAAAGTGATGCTCTATATCCCAACAGAACTACCCTTGGATTAGATTGGGCACTATATCCGGGTGTGAATGTCCGACTTGCACATCAATTCTTTGATGCGGGTTTACTACAAGGTAATAGTATTACTAGTCTTGATACCACAGTTGAACATAAGTTCTCTGAAGATACGAGTCTTACAGGACGTTACTCTATCTTTTCAGGTATTGATGGCATGAATGACCAAGGTGCTGTTGGACTTAATCATCGCATTCGACTGGCGCCGGGACTCAAATTAAATCTAGGTTACGAACGCATTCAAAATAATATCTTTGGTAACACTGCCACAGGTATTCGTTTTGCCCAACCTTATACAACCGGACAAAGTGCCTTCTCATTAGGATATTTTTCTGGTAACTCTTACAGCGTTGGTCTTGATTATACAGATAACCCCAACTTCCAAGCAAACGCACGCTTTGAATACCGCGATGGTAAAGAAGCAAACAACATGGTTATCTCCGCAGCAGCAGCAGGTAAAATTAGTCCTGCATTAACTGCCGCAGTTCGTTATCAACAAGCAGGTGGCGCCAACCAGTTGTTAGGTGGACTTGGTGACACAGCAAATCTTCGCGTTGGTTTAGCATACCGTGACCCCAACGACGATAAATTTAACGGTTTATTCGCATACGAATATCGTCAAAACCCATCAACTACCCCTGATACTCTTTTATTTGGAGCTGGCAGTGGTTCTACAGAACATTTATTTTCAGCCGAGGCAATTTATGCACCAAATTGGCGCTGGGAACTTTACGGTAAATATGCTTTACGTAATAGTACTACCTATCTTGCCAATAATTTTACAGGAAGCAGTAGCTTACATCTGGGACAACTACGCGCCAGCTATCAACTAGGTTACCGAACCGATGTAGCAATAGAAGGACGCTGGTTAGGTCAACCAACACAAGGCTTTAACGAATTTGGCATCGCCTTAGAAGGAGGATATCATCTCACACCCGATTTAAGAATAGGTGTTGGTTATGCCTTTGGAAGTGCAGATGACCGTGACTTTACAGGTTATCGTTCCGCAGGAGGCCCCTATTTAAATATCTCTTACAAAATTAATGAACTGTTTGGTGGATTTGGCAGACAAAAAGTGGCGCCACCCCAACAGCAAGAATCCCTTACCCAAAAAACCTCACCGTAATAACCACTTCAGTGCTTGCATTCATAAGCACTGCATTTATAAGCACTGAAGTGCTTACAACGACTCACACGAAAATATATTCTATACTACTATGAAACTGATAAAAACTATCGGAAGTTTAACTTTATTACTAACAAGTTTTAGCTCTCAAATCTTATTAGAGGCGCCAGTAACCGCACAAACAGCCACACCTTTACTATGTGCTGTTCCTGGTAAAGATGGATCGAGTACATTAGCAGGTGTAATTAATACATATTATGCAGGCGCCGGAACTGCATCTGCTGGTGCCCCCTCTATTACTCTTGGCGCCATCAACCCTAACGGTTCTCAAACTCCTATAGCTGCTGGTGATTTGCTATTAATCATCCAGATGCAAGGAGCAGATATTAATTCTACTAATAGTGATAGTTATGGTAGTGGTACTCCTGGTAAAGCTAGTGGTAATATAAATGACTCTAATTTTACAGCAGGTAATTACGAATACGTAGTTGCGACTAGTGCAGCATCTGGTGGAGTTGTATCAATTAGAGGCGCAGGTAGTGGTTCTGGATTAATAAATTCTTATATTAATGCTCCTGCTGATAACATTAGAGGTCAAAGAACATACCAAGTAATTCGTGTACCACAGTATTCAAATGCAACTTTAGGGGGAACATTGACTGCTGCACCTTGGAACGGTTCATCGGGGGGAGTGCTAGTTTATGACGTTGCTGGTAACTTGAATTTAGGTGGTGCAAATATGGATGTTAGCAGCAAAGGTTTTCGTGGTGGTGGCGGTATACAACTTAACCAGAGATTTACACCTGCACCTGTTCCAAATTTGTTAAATACTGACTTTCGTACAAGGGCACCTAGTAGTATAAACAGTAAAAATGGTGCGAATGGTTCTAAAGGAGAGGGTACAGCCGGAACACCCCGATATACACTAAACCCTATTTTTACATCACCAAGTAATGTTGCACCAAATAACTTTAACTTATTTGATAACGGCTCAGAAGGCTACCCAGACGGAAGTTTTGGTCGTGGGGCACCTGGTAATGCTGGCGGCGGTAGTACGGATGGCAACCCAGAGGGTCTTGAGCGAGGAGGACGAGTAAACGAAGAAAACTCCGGTGGTGGTGGCGGTGGTAACGGTGGTCTTGGAGGAAAAGGTGGAAAACCTTGGAAGTCTGGAAACCCTCCGCTAAATTTAGATACAGGGGGTTTTGGTGGTGACAAATTTTCAGTTGCAAACCGAATTGTAATGGGGGGTGGTGGTGGTGCAGGTACAAATAACGATGCCACGAGTAACTCGCAATTTTTTCCTGATAACACTGATGGTAGAGCTAGTAGTGGCGCCCCAGGTGGTGGAATTGTTTTATTAAGAACAGGTCGCGTTAGCGGAACGGGTGAAATTAATGCGAATGGTACCTCAGCATTTAATGTTAAAAATGACGGTGGTGGAGGTGGTGGTGCCGGCGGTACCGTAGTGGTCACTGCTGCAAATAATAGCCTTGCTGGTTTAACAGTAAATGCTAATGGTGGTAACGGAGGTAGTGCCGTATATAGAGAACCTCATGGTCCTGGTGGTGGTGGTGGTGGTGGGGTTATCTTAACTAGCCCAGGCTCCCAACGCAATGCCAATGGTGGTAGAAGTGGTGGTACAAGTGACCCAGTTGACCCAAGAATCAACTTTGGTGCAACGGGTGGAGATTCTGGCATTACAAGCAATGTTGGCAGTATTCCTGGTGCAAACTCCGGCGCCGACTGTGTGCCACAATTAACTGTTAATAAGACTACAAGTACTCCCAGAATCACCAACAAGCCTGGTAAAGCTGTTTATACAATTACTGTTTCTAATGCTGCAAACCGAGCAACAGCTACAAATGTTAATATTTCTGACCCTTTACCGACAGGTTTTACTTTCGATGCTTCTACTCCTCCCACGGTGACTTTAATAGATTCTCCCAATGAGCCAACAGCTCGTAACAATATAATTAATCCTGCGGCAGGCGCCACAACCGTAGATTTTGGTACTTTCAATATTCCTGGTGGTGGTAGTGTGCAAATTACTTTTAGTGTTGATGTTGGTGTAAACGTACCTGATAATACATATAATAACGATGCCATCGCCACTTATATTGACCCAACTCTAGATACACCAGGCAGCAATCCAACAACTACAAATATTGCGCGTAGTAGATATGACGGTAATGCAAGCACAACTGAGGATGTTGTGGTTAGTCAAATTCCAACTCCACCTCCACCTCCTACTCCAATAATTAATATGCGTGCTATCAAACGCATCACTAACGTTACTCGTAATGATGCTCCTCTTGCTGGCCTTAACTTTAATGCTGTTATTGACGACCCTGGCGATACAAACGATGATGCTAGTATCTGGGCAAATTCACCACTGGCGCCTATCGGTGTAACTCGCATCGACCCACAATTAAAATTAGGTGTGGGGGATGAGGTTGAATATACAGTTTATTTTCTCGTTGATGGAAATCAGCCCATAAGTAACGCGCGTTTTTGCGACCCCATTCCCCAAGGGACTAGTTTTATTAATAGTTCAGGCAGTGATATTGCTTTAAATGTAGCGAACACAATTACTAACCAAACGAATGTTGCCGATGCTGATAGAGCAAGCTTAGTTAACGCAGTAGCCCCCTTACCAGCAAATAACGTTTGTCCCAATCAGTCAAATCCCACAGGCGCCGTTTTGGTGAATTTTGGAACGCTTGACTTCACACCTGGCAATAACTTCGGTTATGTACGCTTCCGGGTGCGGGTTGAATAGATTTCCCCTTCAGGCACAGAAACCGGTCTTCTTAGCCATAATATTACCAGAAAACGTGATTTTCGGATAGAAACCCGGTTTCTTTGGAGTTAATCAATACTAACCATCAACTATTGGCTATCAACTGCCCCTCTGTTTGACGCCTAGTCATTACAGAATTTAAAGTTATGTAGCCTTTTGATTACGAACGATAGGGCACTGCGGTAAACTATCCCTTGTTTAATGAATTCTTTCGCAGAGAAAATTACTGGAAAGGAGCCTTTTCAAATGTCTCATACCGTTAAAATCTACGATACCTGTATTGGCTGCACCCAGTGCGTTCGTGCTTGCCCCACCGACGTATTGGAAATGGTGCCTTGGGATGGCTGTAAAGCCGCTCAAATCGCTTCGTCCCCCCGGACTGAAGACTGTGTAGGTTGCAAGCGCTGCGAAACCGCTTGTCCTACCGACTTTTTGAGCGTCCGAGTTTACCTTAGTAATGCTGAAACCACCCGCAGTATGGGTCTTGCCTACTAAATAAACGATTTAAGGAAAAGGTTTTGGGAGAAGGGGTAAAGTTTTATTTTCCGGCTTTACCCTTTTTCCTTTACCCTTTTCCCCACTTGAAGCCAGGATGGAAATTTGAATCATAAATTTTGTTCCTTTTCCTGGCGCCGAATCATACCAAAGTTTCCCACCGTGCTTTTTTACGACAATTTGGTAGCAAATAGATAATTCTAACTCAGTGGCTTTACTTACTTGTTTCGTTGTTAAAAATGGATCAAACAGCTTGTTACGAACATTTTCATCAATCCCAATACCATTATCTACAATAGTAATTAGTACATTACCGCTTTGAATAGTCTCCGTATAAATCCAGATAGTAGGATTTTTGTTTGAAGTATCTTCTTTATCCTCTAATGCATCAATAGCATTGCTAAGAATATTCATAAAGACTTGATTTAATTGTCCAACGTAGCAATTTATCAATGGTAATTGACTGTATGCTCTGATAACCTGAATTTCAGCACGGTTCGGTTTTGCTTTGAAACGATAATTGCCAATTTATGATTATGTATGCTGTTATTGTATGATGCTGGTTTTAAATTTAATATTAAAGCTTTTATATGGCAAAGTTATCGAGACGGAAGTTTCTGGCAGCTAGTAGTGCAGTTGTCGCAGCGCAAGGTCTTGCTCGTGGTCTCAATAATTCTAGTTCTACGTATGCTGAGTTGCGAGGTGAATACTCGATAGGCGCCTATGCAGGTTACACTGATACACCAGAAGTAACAACAGCGGTACTTGGATTTATCGCTGTCACAAGTTGCGCTCCTTTAATAATAGCAAAAGCAAAAGGCATGTTTGCTAAGTATGGAATGCCTGATGTAGTAGTGCAAAAGCAACCTTCATGGGGAGTAATGCGCGATAAGTTAATGTTAGGTTCTGATAAAGATGGGTTAGATGGTTCACATTTACTATTCCCGATGGCGTATCTAATTACAACAGGAGAAATTAGCTATGACCGCAAAATACCCATGTATATTATGGCTAGATTAAATGTGAATGGACAGGGGATTTCAGTTGCGAAAGCATATCAAAATTTAAATTTGAGTTTGGATAGTTCACCCTTAAAGTCTGAACTACAGAAAAAATCAGCGAAGGGTGAATCAATACGGTTTGCAGTTCCATTTCGCCGCGTTACAGGCGATTTTTTTATGCGGTGGTGGCTTGCATATGGAGGTATTGACCCAGAGCGAGATACTTCAATAATAGTTATACCTCCACCACAAATGGTTGCCAATATGCGTGGTGGTTCTATGGAAGGGTTTTGTGTGGTAGACCCTTGGCATCAACGCTTAATTAAACAGAAACTTGGTTATTCGACGGTAACAAGTGGCGAACTATGGAATAATCATCCAGAAAAAGCCTTTGTAATGCGTGCGTCTTGGGTAGACAAGTATCCTAAAGCTGCTGCAAGCTTACTTGCTGCTGTTATGGAAGCGCAAATTTGGTGTGACCAACCAGAGAACAAACAAGAGTTATTTAAAATTTTGGCTGAACGTCAATGGATGGGAGTATCCGCAGAAATTATAGGTAATCGTTTGTTAGGTAAAGTTGATTATGGTAACGGGCGCCTTGTAGAAAATAGTCTTCATGCGATTAAATATTGGAACAATAATGCATCTTACCCTTATAAAAGTCATGATTTATGGTTTTTAATTGAGGATATGCGTTGGGGTAATCGTTCCCCTGACTTTGATACTAAGCGTTTAATTGATGCCGTTAACCGTGAAGACTTATGGCGCCAAGCTGCAAAAACTATCGGTCAAGCAGATGCCATACCACCATCCACATCACGCGGTGTCGAAAAGTTTTTTAATGGTTTAGAGTTTGACCCTGAAAACCCAAGCAAATATCTACAGGCGCCGACATTAAGACTGTAATTTAAATCAATTTACAAAAAAATACTATTTGAATACGTATGGTGGGCATTGCCCACCTTACAACATCAAAAGTTTATTCTTGAAATACGTATGCAACCAGATATCAATAACAAGTAAATAACATGCAAAATCTATTAAAATTTAATTTTAAAGGGCAACTGAAGCAAATAATTCCACCCATTATTGGCTTCTTAGTTTTTTTATTTATCTGGTATCTTCTAAGCTTGCAACCTGACACATCACTACCCTCTCCTATAAAAGTTATTAGCAATACTTGGGACTTGATAATCGACCCTTTTTTTTACAAAGGCAATAACAATAAAGGTTTGTTCTGGCTACTGCTTGCAAGTCTTCAACGAGTTACTATTGGATATTTACTAGCTGCTGTTGTTGGTGTCACTATTGGCTTTATTATCAGTTTAAATCCATTCCTAAAAAAAGCTATTGAGCCAATTATGCAATTACTGCGTCCAGTGGCGCCTTTAGCATGGTTGCCGCTTGCACAAGCAATTTTTCTCAAACCAAATCCATCAGCAATATTCGTAATTTTTATCACTGCAATTTGGCCCATTATCATTAATACAGCTTTAGGTGTGCAACTAATTCCTAAAGATTACATAGATATTGGAAAAATGTTAGAAATGTCATTTGTAAAAAACCTCTACAAAATTATCTTACCTGCTACACTTCCTTACATCTTCACAGGTTTACGCATATCTTTAGGATTATCCTGGCTTGCTGTAGTGGCGGCAGAAATGCTATTGTCAGATGATGGTCTAGGTTTTTTCATTGTTAACGCATATAACAATTCTGATATCAGCGAAATCATCTTAGCAATATTCTATTTAGGTATAGTTGGCATTATTCTAGATAAACTAATGGTTTTAGCTTCGTCAAAATGGGAAAGAAAGGTTCCATAACATTCATACGTTGTAGAGACGCGATGTTTCTCGCGTCTTTTTTGATAAATATGCCTTTTGGTAGATTTCAACAATAGCATTTGAAACTTTATGTAAATTTTTAATAAACTAAACTACCATATATATGATGTTGTATATCATAGTCTTAAAATTAATTGCACAATTAAATGTAAAAAAAGCTGATTATGTTAAAGGAAGAAAAGAGGTATTAATGTTATTAGATATAAATAATAGTGGAGTTGGATTATCCGCGCCGACGAATGAACAAAATGCTGATGGGTTAATTAGAACAACACATCCACGTCCACAGTTACAGCGCTTGCCTTGGCAAAGCCTAAACGGTATATGGAAATTTGCCTTTGACGACGAAGGAAAATGTGTTCAACCTAGTGACGTTAAGGAATGGACTCATTCTATAGAAGTTCCCTTTGCTCCGGAATCAACCAAAAGTGGGATAGGTGATACAAGTTTTCATCCTAATTGTTGGTACGAGCGCGAATTTGAAACGCCTTTCTCTGATGGTAGATTACTTTTACATTTCGGCGCCGTTGACTATCGTGCCCGTGTATGGGTAAACGGTCAATACATCGCTGAACATGAAGGTGGACATACTAATTTCTCTCTCGATATTACCCACGTTTTGAATGATAGTGGCAAAACCACAGTAACAGTGTGGGCACAAGACGACCCGCAAGACCTCGCTAAACCTCGCGGTAAACAAGATTGGCGCCTGGAACCGCACAGTATTTGGTATCCTCGTACTACTGGGATTTGGCAGACAGTATGGATTGAGCGTGTGGGTGCTACTTATTTAGGTAGCATTTATTGGGATTCTGACTGCGAGCGATGGGAAGTTGGTTTTGAAGCTGGACTAGCGGGTGATGTGCCTGATAAAGGCATCCTAATCAAAATGAAACTAAGCGTTGGCGATACTATATTAGCGAACGATACTTATGAAGTGCTAGGGGGAGAAATTAATCGTCGCATTGCACTTGGCGACCCTGGTATTGACGATTACCGCAATGAATTATTGTGGACTCCAGAAAAGCCAACATTAATTGATGCTTCTATTCAAGTGTGGTACGAAGGACAACTGCTGGATGAAGTAAAATCTTATACTGCAATGCGGGCAGTAAGTATACAGCGCGATCGGTTTATGCTTAATGGGCGCCCTTATTATTTAAAAATGGTTCTTGACCAAGGGTACTGGCCAGATACGTTTATGACTCCACCGAGTGATGAGGCATTGCAGCGTGATGTAGAACTTATTAAAGCAATGGGTTTTAACGGAGTACGCAAACACCAAAAAATTGAAGACCCACGTTTTTTATATTGGGCAGATGTTTTAGGGTTATTGGTTTGGGAAGAAATGCCTAGCGCTTATCGGTTTACCCGTAAAGCAGTGGAACGGATGACGCGCGAGTGGACTGAAGCAATAAAGCGAGATATGAGCCATCCATGTATTGTAGCTTGGGTACCTTTTAATGAATCTTGGGGAGTGCCAAATCTCGTAGAAACGGCAGCTCACCGTAACTACGTTTTAGCAATGTACCACTTAACGAAAACGCTTGACCCAAGTCGTCCAGTAATTGGTAACGATGGTTGGGAAAGTATAGATACAGATATTCTCGCAATTCATGATTACGACACCCAACCGCTGCACATAGCTCGTCGTTATGGGGGAGAAGTTAAATTGTCAGATGTGCTTAATCAAAAGCGTCCTGGTGGACGTATCCTTACCCTTGATAACTTTCCCCATCAAGGACAACCAATTATGCTGACTGAATTTGGTGGTATCGCTTATGCTCCTGATGACAGCTTAGATGCAGATAAAGTTTGGGGATATGAGCGCTGCTTCAATATCAGTGAGCTACAAATGAAATACACTGCTTTACTCGAAGCCGTTAATAATATAGAGATGTTCAGTGGATTTTGTTACACACAATTCACCGATACCTTCCAAGAAGCTAACGGTTTATTATACGCTGATAGAACGCCAAAATTCCCCATAGAAGCAATTCGGGCTGCGACGCTTTCAGGGGAAGGATTTTGCACTCCTAACCACTGTTAAAGTGTCGCGCATCCTGGCGCCTGCGAGTAAGGGCGGGTTAACCTGCCCCTACTTATAATAACCATATCATGCCCTTTTTTGCTCTTGCATTTAAACGCGCGTCTAACGTTAAATTAAAAACAAACGAACAATATTTATAATTATTAAATAAATTATTGAGCAAAAGAGTAAGAAAATAAGATGGCAACTAGTAATATACAAAAAATGGCTAAAGTTACTACTACCATCACGGTCACTAACCACATAGACCAGATTTTATTAAGATACTTAAATACAAGCTTTGTCTAACAGTGCGTTAACGCGAGTCAGAAATTATTACAGCTGTCTACTCTAATGGGATGCTGCACCCCCAAAGTACGAGTGTCCCTAACTGATGGGCAAACTGTGCGATTGCAAGTTTTGACCTTTGAAGCATCACTCATATGCCGAAAAAATAATGAGCGTCCCTAGTGGCAGCGGGACTGGTCACTCCTCCTCAACATAAGAGCGATGTTACACTCCTACATAACCCAGTCTGGGTAAAGGTTTGGAGTCTACACAGGCACCAAATATATGTCTACACTGCCTACACTCATAAATATTGCCAATACAGCGTAACCCATACGTCTCAAGGCTTTCAGGTTTATAGGGGGGTCTACACATGTCTACACTGGCAAAAAAAAGTAGATGTTGTGCAATCCGCGTTGGCACCGTGTCAAGATGTTATAACAAATATTATAACGTGATAGTAATATTGGGTATGACAAGTAAAAATTATCGAGTAACTCATGCAAAAGTTGGCAATCAAAATGGATTCCGCTTACCGAGCGCTTTTTTCAAAGACTTTCCGCATTTAGCAAAGGCATCTGGTTATTTAGAGGTTATATCAAAAAATACTTTGTTAATTCGTTTGGATACAGAAGATGTAGAATCAGACGAAGAAGAAAGTTTGATGATGAGTTTATTTCTCGATTTTTTGATGAAAGATGTAATTGAAAATCCATCAAAGCTAGTTCCCTACACCCAAGAAACGAGTGACTATATGGATGATTTATTAGCTGATGTAACAATTGATGAAGATGAAGATGAATGAGTTCGACTAATTTTAACGGCTGGAAAATATTCTTTCATCCATTGTTTAATCAGCAATGGCAAGCTTTGTTAACTCGTGTACTTGAATTAAAAAGCAAGTTGTCGAAAGAACAATTTGTTACACATCCAGATGTCAAGCTGTTAAAAGCATTGGACATCGGTATAAAGAATAAAATTCCTCAAGACCCTCTAGCTTCACATTTTGCTTTACAAAAACCATTACAAAAATATAGCCGTCTCAAAAAAATGGGATTGGCATCGCGTTATCGTTTATTTTTCAGAGTATTTGAAGAACAAAAAACTATAATAATCCTCTGGTTGGGATTTCCTCGTAAAGAAGGGGATAAAAATGATTGTTATGAAGTTTTTACTAAAAAAGTGAAGAATGGCGATTTTCCTGAAAATTTAGAGAGATTACTAGCCGAGTGCAAAGTAGAACTTGAAACAGATGAAGATGAAAATCAAGATGAAGATAAAGATGAATAAATATACTACCAAGTATTACCGTATATATTCAGCATCAAAGGTATGCCAGTTTTTGCTTGCCCAATGGGTTGGGAATGGAATGAATTTGACGGACTATATCATCCAGTACCACAGTAAAATCGTGCAGTTAAAACATCTTCATTAATTAAACAGAGAACCGCGCTTACCATGTAAACACCATCAAATGAGTCTCAACACCCAAAAAGAAGATTTTAGTTACGCTTATATATACACTATTGCTAGTAGTATGGGTTACTGCCTTCAAGCAGCCACACGTAGATTAGACGACAGTGGCATCGACGCAACAATAACCGTACCAGGTAAAATCAACACAACAATTCGCGAATTGCGAATTGACCTTGAATCCTTATGTCTCAAACGTTGCGCTTACTGGTTATCACTACGGGGACGACCACCACTTGAGAAACAAACAACCATCACCGTAGAAATTCCGCGTCAAAATATATTTAGTCCCAATGCACTTAAAACCATAATGGAACGCATAGCTGCCGGAGAGAATTTATGACAGCAGTCAAACCACACCTAGAAAAATTCCAACACCTCGACCCCCAACAAGTAGAAACATACGCGCGTTGCACATGGTTGGCAGCAGCAACAAAAACAGGGAGATAAAGCTTCCATCTGGACTTTAGACGGGTTTGAAATTTTACTACCCCTCAAACCAGAAATTATTGACTTCAAACGCAGGATGGCAAAAGTTGTAGAAACTCTCGCCCTAGCAGAAAACCGTTCACAAACAGAAATATACGGTGCCTTAATTACAGAGGCGCCTAACACGACCATTCAAGCAGTCGTCACCCACATCGCCACCCCTAATGCCGATTTCTTAAGTGGAGAAATAGCATTACTGAGTATTATTGTTAATAAATTAGACCCGATTCATACTGAACTATCCGACCGTGACTACATTCTTGCTCTCAAAGCTTACCAACAACGCCTTCCAATATACTGCACAGGCGACTTAATCAAAGAAAACGGTACATTCATTCTTAAAAATCCTCATCAGTTGAAGCTCGGATGAAGAAGCAATGATATAGGGCGGGCTTTCTATGCCCGCTCCACAAGAAATTTGACAAGATTAAAATAATTATTCCTTTGGGGTCATTGCTTGTGCTGCTATAAAAGCTAATGCTACTGCTCCTGCTACTGCACCCCATTGTAGAATCGGATTTTTATCTAGCAAATCGGTAATGCTAGGTAGAACTTGGTTGCTAAAGTCGCCATCAATTCTGTCATGTTCTGCAACAGGTTGATAAAAATTATTCGGCGCCTCTTCTGACTTTGGTTCTGAGCTACGTTGTAAGGGAAAACCAACGAGTAATAACAAGGAGTCTACTAGTGATGGTGAAATGCGCTGTGCTAAATCTAGTGCCTTAGCTGCATCTCCAACCAAGAAGTCACGAGTTGGATGTTCCGCACAATAAAGGATAGCCTCAGCCACAAGCTTGGGGTCGTAATAAGGTGGTATCCCTGCCGGCTTGACACCTAACTTAGTGCGAGCATTGTTCCAGAAAGGTGTATTGACTACCGCTGGCTTAATACTCGTTACACTAATGGGCATTTTCTCGTGTGCTAACTCAACACGCAAGGATTCGGTGAACCCTTCTATACCATGTTTGGCTGCGGAGTACGCACTTTGGTATGGTAATGAGCGTCTACCTTCAATTGAAGAAATATGAATTAACGCTCCCCTTCCTTCACGCTTTAGGTATGGTAATGCTGCCATTGCACCATATACTTGCCCCATGAGGTTAACGTCAATTACACGCTCAAACTCTTCTGGTGTAACTTCGTCAAAAAGTGCAAATAGAGAGATAGCAGGAAGATGCACCCAAGTATCAAGGCGCCCATACACTTCTACAGTTTTATCTGCTATTGCCTTAACTTCGGAGTAGGACTGTACGTCAGCGACAAAGGCAGTAGCATCTCCACCAAAGCGGCGAATTTCCTCTACTAAAGACTCAAGCTTTGACTCACCGCGCGCAGAAACAAGCACCTTTGCTCCGCGTTTAGCAAACTCAAGAGCGGTTACACGTCCAATGCCACTAGAGGCGCCAACGACGGAAACGACTTGCTGATTAATTGGCTTCAATTGCATAAGTGCTACTCTCCTTAAAATAATATTTCAACCGTCAAAGCTGGCAAGTAACAAGAAACTCGTTCACCGCATTGGTAAATGATTCGGGACGTTCGGTTTGGGGTAAGTGACCGCTAGCAGGTATCAAAGTTTGCTTCCCTTTAACAAGACGCTTGGTGCCATCAGTCGCTTGATAGCTCGGCAATACCAAGTCATTAACACCCCATATAACATGAGTCGGCATCTGTAGCTCTGATAGAGAACCGAGTACTACTTGTTGTTGTCCCAATACATACACTTGAGAACGCAGTATAGATAAAGTTGCTTCCAAAAAACCAGGAAGAAGCGCCATTCGCTCTTGTTCTGCTAACCATTCAGCAGGTGCTTTAAAGGGGTTAGCAAAAAGCAACGCTGCTCGCGACCAAGCTCTTTGTTTGGCGCCTAAAGGTGTTTTGCTCCAACTAATAGCTGCCTCTCCAAAAATTGGTAAAGTCAAACTTGACAGTAATGGGTTAACTACTTGACTAAATCCCATAGCGTCTACTAATACCAACGCTGCTACTTGTTGGGGATTTGAGACTGCATACCGAAAGGCAATCAAAGCACCTAAAGAGTTGCCTACTAGCACAGCCCTTTCAATGTGTAAAGTATTAAGAAAATCAGCTAAGAACTGTGTTAAAAATTCAACTGTATATTCGCGCTTAGGTTTATCACTATCACCGCAACCTGGCAAGTCTGGCGCTATAACACGATGGTTAGTTCCCAACATAGGTAACACCCAAGCCCAATCAACAGCGCTATCACCAACTCCATGCAGTAGCACCAATGGTAGACCTTCATTACCCGCTGTCAGGTAGCGAATATTTAGTCCATTTACTTCTATTTGCCGTGCTTCAAAACCCTTGTTTACTGTAGTTTCAACCATAGTCATTTAGAATTATTAAATTTGCCAATCCTCTGCTTATGTATGATGGGCGCCGTTAACTCGCACAACTGTACCAGTAACATAGCTACTAGCTACTGGTGATAGCAAAAACGCTACTGCCCAAGCAACTTCAGAAGCTTTACCAAAGCGACCCATAGGAATTTCAGACAAAATCCGTTGTTTGACTTTATCTGAAATTGGGGTGAGCATATCAGTTTCAATAAACCCTGGTGATACAGCATTCGCGCGCACCCCATAACGCGCTGCTTCTAAAGCCAAAGATTTAATTAAACCAATTGTTCCTGCCTTGGATGCAGCATAGTTTGTTTGACCTAAGTTTCCTCGTTCTCCGGAAATTGAAGTAATACAAACAATAGAACCACAACGCCGTTCGTACATCTTGGGGATAACGGGTTGTAGTGTATTGTAAACTCCTTTCAAATTAGTATCAATTACTGCATCCCAATTTGCCGCTGTCAGTTTAGGGAAAAAATTGTCTCGCGTAATTCCAGCATTAGCGACTACTCCATAAATTGGCCCCAGTTTCTCTTCAACTTTTTCTGTTACTGCTTCCATACCTGCTGGTTCAGTAACATCGGCACTTATTGCCAAAGCTCCCACCTGGGGATTTTCCGAGCTGCGGTACGTGTAAGCTACTTTGGCGCCTAATGAGTTCATTAAATTAACAATAGCGGCACCTATTCCCCGATTACCACCAGTTACCAAAACAACTTGATCTTCCAATCCTAAAGATGTCATTTTATCTCAACCTCTCCAGTGCAACCGCTGTACCACCACCAGTACCATGACAAACTGCTGCCAATCCAAACTGCCTATTTTCCTGTTGTAAAGCATTGAGCAGTGTAACTAAAATGCGCGCTCCTGAAGCTCCAATGGGATGACCTAAAGCAATTGCTCCCCCATAGACATTTAATTTCTCATAAGGAACACCCAATTCCCGATTGAACAATACATTACTCAGAGCAAATGCTTCGTTGTTCTCGAACAAATCAAAATCGTAAATTTTCATTTTGAGCTTGTCTAAAAGCTTGTTCACTGCCAAGATGGGAACTTCGGGGAACCGCCAAGCTTCGCCTCCTGTCCATGCTCCACCGATAAATCGTGCGATAGGATTAAGTTTGTAACGTTCTACTGCTGCTTTACTTGCCAATACTAAAGCTGCTGCTCCATCTGATATTTGGCTGCTATTACCAGCAGTAAACACACCATCTGTTTTAAAAGTTGGTTTCAATCCAGCAAGAGTTTCTAAAGTTGTTTCGCTACGAATTCCCTCATCTTTATCCACTATTTGTGAACCTTTCTTACCCGTAATTTCGATGGGTACAATTTCTTGCTTAAACAAACCTTGCTCAGTAGCTTGCGCTGCTCGAGCTTGTGAAAATAAAGCTACTTCGTCCAACTCAGCGCGCGTAATTTGATAGGCAGTTGCTAATTGCTCTGCTTGTTCTCCCATAGTTTCACCACTAGTGGGGTCGGTGAGTCCATCACAAACTAAAACATCGGTGAGTTGCTCTGGAGAACCTAGCAACGATTTATATCCCCATCTAGCTCGGTGCGATAACAAAAACCCTGTCTGAGACATAGATTCCATGCCCCCTGCTAGTACTATTTCAGCATCACCTGAACGAATAGCAGTGGCGCCATTTATCGCGCTCATCATTCCCGACGAACACACCATATCAACTGCATACCCATTAACACTAGCCGGAATTCCAGTTTTAAAAGCAGCTTGACGAGGCAACGACTGTCCATGTCCTGCATTAAGTACATTACCAAAAATGTACAAGTCGATAGCCTCTCCCGATACTCCCGCGCGTTCCAAAGCTGCACGCATAGCGGTCGCACCTAAGTCTACTGGCGATAAATTTGCCAGAGTACCTCCAAACTTGCCCAGTGGTGTACGTACTGCTGAGACAATATAAACTTCTTCCATATTCCTCATTATTTTTGTAGGGAAATTCAGAATTTCAAATTATCAAATAACTGTCAATTCTTAAATTAATATTATTATTCTTAAATTATTATCTTTGCTATCATATTATTTCTATATTTTGCCAAATACCAAGATAATTTTTGGGCAATTTTAAACAAAATAAATAGAATTTTAATTTATCTCATTTTTGCTTTAATTGCTTAATATAAATTTAGAATACTGCTTGATTCAAAAAATCATTCTTAAGAAGGAATTTTTTTTGATATAATCAGATAAATTGTAGTCTAAAATAGACAGCTAAAATCGAAAACAGAAAACATCACCCTTTGGAGTAAATACAATGGATTTTTTTAAGAGTTTCGAGCAGTTCTTTAGACCGTATACCGAAGCCCAAAGCGTGTTTATGAATAACTGGGAATCAATGATGTCAAGTATGAGGAATATAAATTCAAAATTTTCTGAAAATGCCAATAAAACATTGCACCTACAAGAAGATTTTGTTAAAAGTTCGTTAGAATTGCAACAGCAAATTGCTAAATATTCCATTGAAACGCAAACCAAATTTTGGGATAACTATTTTAACATGGTTCGCAAGCCGTAATTGAAACGAAAAATTTTATCATCGGTATATACGGTACGTAGAGACGTTACATGTAACGTCTCACAATGTATCGGTAAATTTATTATCTAGAATAATTTACCCCTATTAACAGATACAATCCTCTACCCAAAGAAGGGGGCATGTGTTACGGAAATATCTACTTTGAGGTAGAAGACTTTACAATAATAGTACCTCACACGCGCGCCTTAAGCCAATCTGCAATCGTCGGCGCCAGGTCTTTCTGAACTTTGCTACTTACATACATACCAATATGACCGACTGGAAACGAGCGAACCGTATAGTCATCACTCTTGACGTATTTCTCAAGAGCTAACGATGAAGCTGGACAAACTATATGGTCTTGCTCGGCGTAAATATTTAAAATTGGTACATGGATATTACCCAAATCTACTCGCTTGTTGCCAATCTCAATTTCACCTTTAATTAGTTTATTCCCTTGATAGAAGTCCTTAATAAACCGTCGAAAAGTCTCTCCTGCTTGGTCAGGACTGTCAAAAATCCATTTTTCCATGCGGAGAAAATTGAGCAGCTTATCCTCATACTCAAGAATATCGAGCAAATCAATATATTTTTTGACCCCTAACTGAAAAGGTTTCAGCATTACGAACATATAATTGAGAAAGGTGCCGGGTATATTACCTAAAGTATCAACCATAAGATCAACATCTAACGCTTGTGACCCCATACTGCTTCCACTCCAAACATTGAGGAGTCCTTCGTCCATGTGAAAATCAACTGGTGTCACCATAGTAATCAGGTTTTTGACTTTCTCTGGATAAAGGGAACTGTAGCAAAGGCTGAAAGTACCTCCCTGGCAAATTCCTAATAAGTTAATCTGTTCTAAATTGTGACGCTCACGTATAACATCCACACAATTATTGATATACTTATCAATGTATTTATCAATAGTAAGCCAGCGATCCCCTGAAGTCGGATATCCCCAATCAATCAAATAAACGTCTAGACCTAGCTTGAGTAAATTGGCAACTAGTGACCGTCCTTCCTGTAAATCTACAATATCGGGACGGTTGACCAAGGCATAAACTATGAGAATAGGAATATTCAAAGACGAACCTGAGTTCGGCGTGAAACGGTATAAAAGTATGTTATCTTCTCGATAAATTTCTTCTTTCGCTGTTACTCCAACCTGAATTTTATCTTGGTACAAATAGCTTAAGGCATTAACTAGATTGATTTTAGAAGGTATTTCAAGAAGCTGGGAAAAGTCTGACATCAGTTGTTGCTGATGTGGCAAGTAGCTTATGGCTGAATTCAAGAATTTTCCTTGCACCAAAACAGCATCTTTAGAACGTAACTTTTTTCCAAACTCCTGGTCATAGAGGTTACTCCATACTTGTAAAAACTCTTGCCAATTCTTGAATGTTTCACCTTTACTTTGGTAGGATATCAACTCCTCGATTATTTCTTTACAAGTTTTTACCCAAATATCAGCTAGCACTAACTGATAGTTAAAACTTGCTTGAGACAAATTTATCCAAGCATTAAAACTTTGAATAAATTGGTCAAAGTTATAAATATCATCTTGGTTTACAGCCATTAAATGTACTCTCTTGTGTAATAATAGTTTCTAAAAGATTTTATCATTGTAAAAATTTATTAATTGTAGGACTTATGCAAAGAAACCTGGTTTCTACGCATTCATTGTCGCAGACAAATCGTCATTTTTATTACATGCTATTAACGTATATTCCAGGTTTCTAGGTTTTCATGCGTAAGTCCTGAATTACTCTGGTCAATAAAGATGGTACATATAATCACGGCTGTAGTTCTCTTCCTATGGGGGGAGGGTGAAAACCGAACATGAGTATTGAAGTGCTTAATATGTAGGCTGTGTAACAAATGAGGTACTGGCGCCTCATAAAATAATTTAGGGTATAAATCGGCGTCCTTGCCTGTAAAATTCCACCAGTTATGATATCTATGGATACGTGTTTAATTTGTCCTCATAGCATGGTGTGAATCAATGTGCGGAATCGTTGGTTATATTGGGACTCAAGCAGCGACGGAGATATTGCTCTCTGGTTTGGAAAAGCTCGAATATCGTGGTTATGATTCTGCGGGAATTGCTACGATATTAGAGGGTAATATAAATTGTGTGCGTGCTAAGGGTAAGTTACACAATTTGCGTTCCAAGTTGGAGTCAATAGAAAATCCTGCTCAAATTGGTATAGGTCATACACGCTGGGCAACACACGGAAAACCAGAAGAATATAATGCTCATCCCCATATGGACACACCTAACCGTGTGGCTGTAGTACAAAATGGTATTATTGAAAATTATCGCGAGTTACGTGAAGAACTCAAAAGTTTCGGTGTTGAGTTTCGCTCGGAAACAGATACAGAGGTTATTCCGCATTTAATTTCTAGATTTCTTCAAGAAGAAATTGCTTTAGGGGAAGCATATTCACCCTTCTTTGAGGCAGTTCGCAAGGCAGTTGGTCAACTTAATGGCGCCTTTGCTATAGCTGCTGTTAGTGCTGATTTTCCTGATGAGTTAATTGTAGTGCGTCAACAGGCGCCTTTAGTAATTGGATTTGGGCAGGGTGAATTTTTCTGTGCATCTGACACACCTGCAATTGTTTCATATACCCGCGCGGTATTACCACTTGATAATGGTGAGATTGCCAGGTTAACACCATTGGGTGTAGAAGTTTACGATTTTACGGGTAAGCGACTGAAAAAACAACCTCGCTTACTCAACTTGAGTCCAACAATGGTTGAAAAACAAGGATTCAAGCACTTTATGCTCAAAGAAATCTATGAGCAACCAGGTGTTGTGCGTGCTTGTTTAGACGCTTATTTTACAGAGGCTCCAAATAATGAGTCTCCTATAAATTTAGGAATTCCCAGCGAATTTTATACTGATTTAGAACAAATTCAAATCGTAGCTTGTGGTACTAGTTGGCACGCTGCACTTGTGGGTAAATACTTACTAGAACAGCTAGCGCAAATTCCGACTCAAGTCAGCTATGCTTCTGAATATCGCTATGCACCCGCACCCTTAACTGCTAATACTTTAACTATAGGTGTTACCCAGTCAGGTGAAACAGCCGATACATTAGCAGCACTGGGAATGGAAAGAGAACGGCGCCAGGGCTGCGAACCTAAGTATCAAGCAAGGCTTTTAGGTATAACCAACCGTCCAGAAAGCACCCTTGGACATTCAGTACCCCATATTATTAGTACATTAGCAGGAATTGAGATTGGTGTAGCTGCTACAAAAACATTTATTGCCCAATTAATGGCATTTTATGCACTGGCAATTGATTTAGCATATCGGCGCCAAACCCTTCCTGTTGAAAAAATACAAGATATAATTAACGGGTTGCGTCAAATTCCTAAAGAAATTGAAGCAACATTAGAAAAACAAGAACAACTCAGCGAAACATTGGCACATGATTTTGCCGATACCCAAGATGTTATATTCCTGGGACGCGGAATAAATTTCCCAATAGCTTTGGAAGGCGCCTTAAAACTCAAAGAAATCAGCTATATTCATGCAGAAGGTTATCCTGCTGGAGAAATGAAACACGGGCCAATTGCATTATTAGATGCAAAAGTACCAGTCGTTTCCATTGCTGTACCTGGAGAAGTTTACGAAAAAGTAATTTCTAATTCCCAAGAAGCCAAAGCGCGCGACTCTCGTTTAATAGGAGTAACACCAATAAGCGACGGAGAAGCAGGAGAAATATTCAACGACTTACTACCCATAGCCAACGTCGATGAAATATTATCACCTATCCTCACCGTAGTTCCACTACAACTACTGGCTTATCATATAGCCGCACGTAGAGGTTTAGACGTAGACCAACCTCGTAACCTAGCAAAATCTGTAACCGTAGAATAACATTTACTTCGTAGGTTGGGTGTAGTTGTAGAAACATAAAAAAGTTGTACAATAAATAAAAAAGTTGTACAACAAATAAAAAAGTTATACAATTTATCCTATGGGTGAGTATCAACCGCCCATAGGAGATTTTATTTATGGCGAGAACCAAGCAAGGGTGGACAGCAGCAAAGTTTGAGCGCTACATGAAGGAAGGTCGAGGTCAGGGTTGTGGGAGAGATTATCAACCTTGGTTTAAGATTCAGGATTTTCCTTCAAAGAGTAGGGTATCCAGACCACCTGGTTGGAAAACCAATCGAGAGCATCATCTCTTCTCTGATTATGAGAAGCGACTATTTTATTTGTTTGAGTGGTCAGACAGTATTATTGATATTAGGGAGCAATTCCCCTTACTCGACCTTGACCTAGCAATGAACATCGCGACGGAAATGGGAATAGAGTATCCCAAAGAGAAAGAGAGCAATACTCCTCATGTTTTTACTACTGGCTTTATGTTATCTGTAAAGCAAGGCAAGCAAACAGTTCAAAAAGCTCGAACTTTCAAGTTAGCTAAGGATTTAGGAACTAAATTAGTGGCTGAAGAGCTAGAGTTAGAAAGACGTTATTATGCAGCACAGAGAATTGATTGGGGAATTATTACAGAAAAAGACATTCCTATAATTTTAGCAGAGAATGTCGAATGGGTTCATTCCAGCTATAAGTTAGAAGCAACAGCCAAAATAAATGTGAATGACTTAATCAGTATAGCTAAAATTTTAAAGTCAAAACTTCAAGAAAATGATTCTAATATTAATCATATTACACAAGCTTTAGATATAGATATGAATTTAGAAGTGGGTACAAACCTTTATCTTTTTAGGCATTTAATAGCGAATAAGCAAATAATTATGGATATGGAAACTAGTAAAATATCTACTGTTATGTCTGCTAGCAAAATTCAAAGAATAATTTTCTGAAATTTATTTATGGTGCTGTTATGAGTAATTATTTGTGTGTTAATGACCTAATTGAATGGTTGGACGAATCAGGAAACAGTTTTGTCGAGAGGGTTCTCTGGATTGATGAAGGTTATGTTATGGCCTTTACGATTGATATAAATGCCAAAACTGGATTTCCAGTTTCCAAATCTATTTTTAATATTCAAGAAAGTATTAATGAAGGTCGTGCATTAAAGTTGAAATCAGACCCTTGGGCAAAAATAGTTAGAGATGGAGATTTATCTCATAAAGAAAAAGAAATTAGAGATAAATATTGGGATATTATATCATCTATAGTTATTCAGGAACCATTGGTATACTATCGAGAAAAACGTGGTTATTTAATTAAGCAAGTCATTGAGCAATATAACAGTGCTAGAAGCGAAGGAAAATTAATTGAAAAAACAGTTTATAAGTTGATTAGAAGATATTGGCAAAGGGGTAAAGAGAAAAATTCTCTTTTACCTGACTATTCAAATTCGGGTGGTAAAGGAAAGCCAAAAGCTTCTGGAGAGAAAAAAAGAGGTAGACCAAGAAAGTATTCTCATGAACCAGAAATCGGCATTGGAATTAACATCACGGAGGAAGATAAAAAAATCTTTAGATTAGCAATTACTAAATTCTATCACAATCGTAAAGAGAATTTTTTAATCACCGCTTATGAGTTAATGATTAAAAATTATTATTCAGAAGAAATAATTTATAGTGAGGATGGCGTTAAAAAACATTTATTAATACCGCCAGATAAAAGACCAACCTTGACACAGTTTAAATACTGGTATGAAGTTGAACAAGGGGATATTAGGAAAAAAATAATTTCTCGCAAGGGAGCTAAAAAATATGCTCTGGAACATAGGGCTATTATCGGAAACTCCACAATGGAGACTAATGGTCCAGGTTCTAGATATCAAATAGATGCCACTATTGCAGATGTGTACCTAGTTTCTGCTTACAATCGTAACTGGATTATTGGTAGACCTGTTATCTACGTAGTTATTGATGTTTTTAGCCGTATGATAACTGGAGTTTATGTTGGATTAGAAGGTCCTTCTTGGATAGGAGCAATGATGGCTTTGGCGAATGCAGCTGGTAACAAAGTAGTATTTTGCAGAGAATACGGTATCAAGATTGTAGAAGATGAGTGGCCTTGTCATCATATTCCTGATGCGATTTTAGGTGATCGCGGCGAGTTAGCAGGAATGAAAGTGGAAACGCTAATTCCCAATCTAGGCATTCGTATTGAAAATGCTGCACCCTACCGAGCAGATTGGAAAGGTCTGGTGGAGAGACATTTTCGTACTATACACGGCCATGTTAAACCATTTGTGCCAGGTTATATAGACAAGGATTTTAGAGAGAGAGGAGCAAGAGACTACCGACTTGATAGCAAGCTTGATATAGAGCAATTTACAGAAATTATTATCAAAATTATTCTCTATCATAACAATCAACATTATTTAGATGAATATAAAAGAGATGAGACCATGATAGCTGATAATGTCTCTCTCATACCTAGGGAATTATGGAAGTGGGGAATTGCTAATCGTTCGGGTAAACTTAGAACTTTCTCGGAAGATATTGTAAAGTTGAATTTAATGCCAACAGCAAATGCAACAATTACGGAACGAGGCATTAAGTTTAAAGGAATGTACTATACTTGTGAAAAAGCTAAACAGGAATTTTGGTTTGAAAAAGCTAGAAGCGGTTCACTTTCAAGATTAGACAAAAAGTTAGAAGTTTCTTATGATATTAGGAAACCTGATTATATATATCTTCGCTCTCCTGATGGTAGAAATTTTGAAAAATGTTTTCTTTTAAAATTGGAAGAAAGATATTGTCAAAAAAATCTACATGATATTGAATATTTATTGGCTTATGACGAGCTACAAAGGCAGAAAAATCAAGGAATAGAGCAACAAAATAAAGTGGACTTAATTACAGATATTGAAAGTGTGGTGAGTAGAGCAAAGAAAATGACAGAGGGGACAAAAGATGATAAGCTCAGTAATAGAAAACAAGTTGCCGATATTCGAGAGAATAGAAGTACTGAAAAAAATCAAAGACGAGAAAGTGAAGGCTTTGAGTTGGAAAAAGCTGAAATTGAAAATAGTAGCAATACCGTTGATATTGATAATAAAAACTTAGAGCAGCCACAATCATTAAAACCTAACCACCTCGATATGCTACGTCAGAATCGACAGGAACGAAAATATGGACAAAACAAATGATTGGAAATGGGTTAAAATTCCAGATGGCGAATATGCTGCTTTAGCTACATATAATGACCACAAATTAGCGGAGTACAATAATCCTTTGATTCAAGCATTGCCTCCAATTCTTTCTGGAGAAGAATTTATTAGAAAAGTGGCGGTATATCCAAGTTATGCTCCTGAAGAAAGAGAATTGGATGCACATCATCGATTTCACTGCGTAGAAAGATTATCTAGATTCTTTGAACCGTTAAATAAAACAATTAATTTACAGCAGGTAGTTTGTGCATTACTCATGCAAGGCTACCTAGCACGGAATATTTATAAACCAGAATATGCGCGTCGCTCTAGGCAAATTTATGAAGCGATAAAGGTAGGAGGTGGCAAAAACTTAGAACATTATGTAAATATTCCCACATCTGCATCTGGCTTAACATTAATCGGTCCATCAGGAATGGGCAAATCAACTAATTTTATCCATATTCTTAAGTTATACCCTCAAGTTATCCTTCACCCAGAATACAGTACTTACCAAATTGTTTGGTTAAAAGTTGATTGTCCTCATGCTGGTTCTCTAAAAGGCTTATGTACAGATATATTTCTTGCTGTAGATAAGTTATTAGGAACTAACTATTTCAATAAATTCGGCGCCTCTAGAAACTCTGAAGATTATATGCTGGCTCAAGTTGCTCAAATTACCCATACGCATCATCTGGGAGTTTTGGTGATTGATGAGATGCAAAATTTAGTGACAGCAAGAAGAAGTTGCTCTGATATGTTAAACTTCTTGGTAAAAATGGATAATATAGTTGGAGTTCCTGTTATTCGTATTGGGACAAATGAAGCTTTTCCAATTCTCCAAGGTAATTTTAGAAATGCTAGGAGGGGAACTGGCGAAGGCAGCGTGATATGGAACAGGATGATGAAGGATGATGAATGGGATTATTTCATGGAAGGAATGTGGGAATATCAATGGACAAAAATATCTACTTCTTTCTCCGATGAAATTAATGAAGTTTTCTATGAAGAAAGTCAAGGAATTATTGATATTGCTATTAAACTTTACAAAATGGTACAGTGGAGAGCTATTTCACTTGCTGGGAAAGAGGTAATAAATGTTAATTTAATCAAAGATGCCGCCAAGGACGGACTGTATTTAGTAAAACCAATGCTAGATGCTATTCGCTCAGGGGATGAGGAATGGATGATTAAGTACAAAGATATAGCTTCTATCGATACTACACCATATCAAAATCAGTGTTTGTCTAATATTGAAACTAAAGATTTAAAAGAAATTAGCAGATTAGCGAGGAAACAGCAAACTAATGGAAATTTATCAGCAACCATTAGACATATAATTATTCAGCTTCTCGAGTTAGATGTTGAGCCACGATTAGCTAAAGAGTGTGCAGAGAAAGTTGTTAGTTCGAGCGATGAAGAAACGAATATTTCTTTGCTAGTAAAACAAGCCTATGCTTTAGCTTTAGAGGGGGGTAAGGAAAATATAGCTAAAGTCATTACTCATAAAATAAAAGTCAAGCCTAAGTATGAAGATAATGATATTCGACAAATTGCAGAGAATGCAAATAAGAATAAAACTGCTGCATACGAAGGATTAAAATCAGCACAATTAATTAAAAATCCAGTTGATGATTTTATTTCTTTTGGTTATTACAATGCTTAGTTTTTTCCCAATTTTTTATTCTGATGAGCTTTTATATAGTGCTTTAGCGCGATATCACATCCGGAGTGGCAATAAAAGCTTTAGACAAACTGACTTAGAATTATTTGGCTACAGTTCTCAGCAAGTATCAAAAATTACTTTAACTAATAATTTGAATTATTTAGTTAAAAACTTATCTTTCTTTTATCGTCAAACGTTTGATGTTTTGTTACAAAATCATACTTTATACCCTTTTTATGCAACTTTCTTAACACCACAAGAAGCTTGGCTGTTAAAAGACTCAATGAAAAAGAAGCTAAGTGGCTCGATTTTAGAGGTTGCAAAAGTTGCTACCAACTCTACAGGTGACTCAAGAAAATTTTTAAAATTTTGTCCTACCTGTTTAAAGGAAGACGAAGAAAAATATGGTGAACCTTACTGGCATCGCTTACATCAAATTCCCGGTGTGTTAGTTTGCTCCGAGCATTCAGTTCCATTGCTGGATAGTTCTATCCCGATTGAGTCTAAAGCTACACAGTACCATTCTGCAAGCTTGGAAAATTGTGATATTAGTATAAGCGTCATACATTATACAGATAGTACTTTAGAGAAATTATTAAATTTAGTTAAAGATATTGAGTGGTTGCAAAATCGCAAAATAGAATTTAAAGGTTTGGCTTGGCTTCGCAAGAAATACCAGTCATGTTTAATAAGTCAAGGGTATATTAGTTTATTACCTGGTAACAAAATAGTCTTTGACGAACAGGTATTTTTTGATAGAATTTTTGATTTCTATGGTAAAGATTTTTTAGATGCTATAGACCTCAATCTATGTACAAATCGAGGTAAGTATTTTAAATATTGCCTACTTGGTTGTGACATCAATCCAGTTATCGACCGTGTTACTCACATCTTGTTGGTTAAATTTATAACAAATAATTTTATCGAGTTTTTTCGTAGCTAATATTTTTTTAATGTTTAAATTAACCACTCTTTAATAAATTTTACGTATGTGAATAATTAGTTTGAAAAAGTTATTGCTCATCAGTAAAAACTACAGATACTTTAAAGAAGTAAGTTTGAATCAGCTTAAAGTTGGTGTATTTGCTTAAATTTAAGGTGCAATGAAATGGAAGAAGTTATTATAGCTTGTAACCTACCTACGCAAGCTAATACAAGGGTAATTCCTATAGAGGCTCTGCCTAGAAGGGATTTTCAGTCTTACATACCCTACTTTGACTTAAGCTTTAGCCTTATTGGTAAAACTGTAGATATAGACCACGGGCATAAATTGTTTTCCGCCCTATCGTATTTAGTTCCTGCAATTCACGAAATAGATTCGATAGCAATTCACACTATTGCTGGCATTCCTGATGATAATGGCCAGCTTAAGCTGACTAAAAATTCTAGGCTTCGTATCCGCTTGAGCGCAAATAACATAGACCTCGTTTATTCCCTTGCTGAAAAGTCTTTAAATATTGGCACGCATACTGTTCAGTTGGGCGTTCCTCAGATATACCCACTCCAGCCTAAAGATAAACTGTGCGCGCGTATCGTAGTTATAAGACCTTATCAGCAACCAGAGCCATTTCTAGCCGCAGCACGGCGCCAGTTGGAAAAGCTTGGTATTCAAGGAATTGCGACTATACCGACAGATAGGCAAGGAAATCCTAAACGTCGAAGTATAAAAGTTAATGGTTTTACTGTTGTTGGTTTTACGCTAGAGGTTTCAAATCTTAGCGAAGAAGATTCTTTAATTTTACAGAGATACGGCATCGGAGGAAAATCTAAGATGGGTTGTGGAATATTTGTACCAGTCAAGGAAAGAACAGAGAAAGTGCTTGAATATTATGCCAATTGATAATTTAGCTAATTCCAAAATTTCGCTAAATCTAAGTAATCCTGACATTACTTTTTTACATAGTGCAGGAATTGCAGGTCTATCGATGACCCTTGAGCGATTAGAGCAATTGTATCCTATGCCTGCTCTTCGACCAGGCAATTTAAATTGGTTGCTTACTCCCCGTAGTATTAGCTTAAATTGGGAGGGTAAAGATTTGATTGCTTTAGATTGGTTACTAAAGCAATCCTTTCAAATTAATGATGAAGGTTTAATAAATTTTGTAGCACTAAATTATGAAAAAATAGATATTTATACTCAAATACTCATTCATCAAGGTATTACAGGCACTTTTTTACAACATAATAATTTTTTTAAATCAGCAGGGGTAGCATCAAAATCGCTTATAATCAATGACATAAAACTAACACTTTGGTATAAGAAAGCTGCTTCTTACGCTCACCAAAACTTTGCGAATAAGTTATGCGATGAGCATGGCAATATGTTGCAGCAACATATTCGTATAGCTGGTTGGTTGTATCCAGGCGCCGTAGTTCGACACGCAGCTTTTAACGATAAAAGCAAGTTTGAAGAAAAACCAGAATATGCTTTAGCTTTATTATTTGCTCCTGTTGCTTGTCAATATTTTGTTTTGCGCTCGCACGTTAAACCGAACCAAATGGAATACGCCCTCGTAATACCAGAAGTGACTAATTTAGAAAATTATAATGAACCTTACAATAATCATAGCAATTGGAGTTACAGTAATTTTCATGTATCAAGTTTAGGAGAGGCTGGATTAAAGTTCCTTGTTCATCAGAAAAGTGTAGAATTAGCTAGATGTCATCAAATAAAGCAATGCCAAGTAATTTATTTTGGTGTGGTTGAATGGTCTAAGCAGCAAAAAACACCTATGGCAATGCGTCTAGTCAATGCTACAGAAACTATATGTTCATTATATAAAATGGTTAGTAGCTACTTTCCTGAGTATAAAATACATTTATCTAAAGATAATGCTTTTATTATTAGTAGTTTTGTTAAAAGTATCATTGCTGATAATTTGTCTAAAAACTTACCTTGGTGGAGTAATTTCTATACAACAATTAATTTTAAAAATAATCAGAATAAATTCATTTTCAATACAGTTTTTTATGAGAATCGGAGTATATATAAAATGGTTCAAAATTCCGACTGGGATTCAGAAACACAAAAACTTTATATTCAGCTTTGTCAAGAAGCGCTCAAAAAAAGGTATGCTAAAATTTACAGTCAGACGCAAGAAGGAGAATATACTCAAATCGAACGAGAAAATATGCGTATACTGTCTCAATTAAAACTTTGTATAAGTTATGAAAAGTTCCGAAAGTTTATAACACAATTTATTGGAGAAGCAGGTAAACTTACTATTTTAGAAACCCATTGGCAGGAATTACTGCCAATAGTTAGTGGAGAAACAGATTGGAAATTAGCAAGAGATTTATTTTTTATTGCTCTTGCCGGCTATCCAAGAAGTCAGGCGATAGATGCCTCGGCACATGAAGAAAAATACACTGTTAACAACAGTAGCGGAACTCATGTTAATAAATAAAAAATTACAATTTTGATTATTTGAGCGATTCTTGTATGTTTCATTTATTTGGCAATATCCTGACCCGCTATGGGACAGCAGCTAATAATCGTGGACAGAATGAAGGTAACTTAAGCCCGTTAAAAAAATTAATATGGAAAGGAGAAGTTCATAGTTATGTTTCATCCGAAGCGATACGGTTTTCTTTAAGACATTACTGGCAAGAAAGCGGTTATAACGTTAATCGAAGTTGGGATGAGGATAATCAAGATAATAATTGGCAAAATCCTGACTTCGACCCAGTTACTTTTATTGATGATGATGTCCTAGGATATATGAAAGCAGAAGCTGCCAAAATAGAAATTTCAGATGAAATTGATGTTGGCGAAGAGATAGAAACTAAACCATCAGAAGAACAAAAAGCGAAGAAAAAACGTAAACCTAAGCCTAAAGGAACAATTCGACCTAGACGAGGAGCATTGGAGGTTGTCCATGCAGTATCAACCCTTCCTTACTTTGATGATATTACTTTTAATGCTGCTAGTGGAGCAAAAGGACGAACGTCTTTATACAGTACAGAATTTCATGCAACATCTTACCAGTATGGTTTCGCGCTAACACCAGAACATCTGAAGAATAAATCTCGCATTAACGCTGTGTTAGATGGTTTTATTTCAATTGGTAGAGTTGCAGGAAACAATGCTCGTTTTCGTTTTGATTACTCTCCTAGCATTATTGTATTACGCTGGACGCATGATTTTTCACCTCGCTTTTTTTATTGCTTTGAGCAAAATCAATTGGGACAGGTATCAATTTCAGATTTAGTCGAAACAGTTCAAGCAGGAGACATCGACCCAAAGGAATTATGGGTTGGTGGGGTAAAAAATTTTGAAATATTACAAGATTTGGGAATGAATGTATTTCCAGGGGTCAAAAGTGCAGTTACAGCATTAAAACAAGTTATTGCAGAAGATTTACAACTACCTTTAGGGAGTTAATTTAGGTGACTACTATTGTATTAAAAGTTGAAGTACCCATAGCATGTTTTCGTCAGTCCCGCTCTAGGGAGTATATAGAAACTTATCCAGTACCACCACCATCAACAATGTATGGAATGCTACTATCTCTAGTAGGAGAAGAGAATAGGTCTAAACATTGCGGCGTAAAGCTTGCGATGGCACTCCTTTCTGAACCAGAAAAATCTGTGACGCTTCGGACGTTTCATAGATTTAAAAAAAGCAATATTGACGCATCGGAAAACGTGAAACCTGACTTTCAAGAGTTATTAACAGATGTAAAATTAGCTGTTTGGATAAATGCAGGCATAGACAGAGCCAGACCAACTCTGCCAGAAAGATTAGAACAGGCTTTTGTAAATCCTGCTTCTGTTAACCGCTTTGGCGGTTTATGCTTAGGCGAAAGCCGGGATTTAGTTAATGTTGTTAAAGTTTTATCTGAGAAAGATAAGATTGAATTTTTAAAGTGGTTGGTTAAAGATGAGGATGGTTCATTAGTTCTCCCATATTGGGTAGACCATGTTGGCTCGAAAGGAACGCGCTGCTTGCGCTACTTACTCCAACAGTCCGCACATCAGCAACCACCGGAGTTAGCGTGGACAACTATTCAAAAAGATTAGTAAGTATCATCACTTTTTGCAAGCACCCGCGCTTGGTAAGTTTCAAGACAATCAAGAATAGCTGTTTCCTTTACAATTAAAGGAGTCTAGGGCATTTATATTTCTCATAGTTGCTTGCAATCGGCTGAAAGCTAGAAATAATAAGCCTTATGAGCTTTGAAAAATTATTTTGATTATTAAATTTTGCAAATTTAGTTATCTGAATGGCAGGTACTTGTAAAATTGGTCTAGAGCTTTGGTCAACCCTCGGTTTTAGAGAGTGCCCTGCTCCAGCATCAGATGTCGTTAGGCGTTGATAACTGGTCGATTCCATAGCGCTCCGCGAACTGGGCACTTCTGCTCCAGCATTAGATGTCGTTAGGCGTTGATAACTTATCGAAAGATTGCGCGCATTTTTAATCAACTAATCTGCTCCAGCATTAGATGTCGTTAGGCGTTGATAACATTTTTGGGAATAAAGACACGTCTAGGCGAATAAAATGCGTAACAGCTTATTTTATCAATTCAAATTTTAAATCTTTGCCCATTGCCTTACCTATAAGGTACATGAGTTCTTCTGCTCTGGCTTGGAAAAATTCTTCAAAATTATCCCGTTGCAAAATATTGAGTTCAATGTAGTGCGATCTTAATATCTCGTCTAAGCTTGCGACTGCCGTACCCTGGTGTTCAAATTCCTTCAAATAAACTGAAGGAGCTTTACTACCAATTGTTTTATTCGTTTTGGCACTTAGGGGAGTGCGGTTAACTAAGCAATTGTACATTTTGGGGTCAATTCCTTGTTTACGACACCAAGCGACGGGAAAAATATGGTGCGAGTCGATTTGTTCCTCAAAATAAATGACGTCGTTAATTTCTTCGCCAGTCATCCAATCCACGGCGCCTTCACGCCGCAGTAAGGCCGCAAATCCTTGATACACGGCGCCAAGCCGTTTTCTAACACTAAGGAGTCTTTCAAACGAGAAATTTGCTTGAGTAATACCGAAAGGAACCGCACCACCATTAATCCATGCTAGGACTTCGACAACATCTCTTCCTGCCTGTCCATCATGCCAGTAGGTATAAATTTCCCCAAACATCCCGCACCACAACCATTGTTCAAGCATACCTCGTACTTGGAAAGAGCGGGAACGTTCACTAAGAATAGTTAAAATTGCACTCAAGGCAACTAACTGGATGGGATAAGCAACATCATTCGCATCGAAAATTTTTTGACCGTGTAGAAAACGAGCGGCTTCTTCAAACCCTTTATGAACAGGGTCAGCCCATGTTTGATATTCTTCTTTGGTTAGCTTTAAAACTTCGGAGCGACCGCAAGCTACACCGGGTAATTTGTCTAAATTCCACCCTTGTCTAGCAGCTTCCATTCTGCGGGTGTAACCAGCAACCAAGGTTACTGCTTGAATAAAATCGGTGTTGCGTACCTTTCGTAACACTTTGAAGGATTTAAAGCGGGCTTCACGCTGTTTCCAATCATCTCGCAGGCTAAAATCGTCTACGCAGTAACTCGAACTCATTAAATCGAAGAAGTTAAGGTCGCATCCGGCAGTGTTAGTGTCTTCAAAAACCTGACACACTGCTTCTTTAGGTAATGAATCACGCAATTGAATTACAGGTATTTGATAATGCTCAAACTTTTTAAGCACTTCTAATTCTAAAGCGTCAATTAATTGGAGTTTTTGCGGGTCGTACTGCCAATACTTAGAAAATTTACTACGCCATTCGGAAAAAAAGAATACCTTAGATAAGGGGAATAATTGGGCTTCGTATTCATGTTCAGGTGTGGAACAGTTAATAAAATCACCATTGCGAGTCCGCATAAGTTTATTTTCGGGTAATCCTATAATGGCGGATTTTCTGTCTGCTTCCGGTTCGAGACTTTTTTCAATGTCCAGGTAGTACCATTTTTTGAATAATCCTTGGTTTTTGGAGTTTTTGATGACAACGGGTTGCTCAGATAGCAGCACCATGAATAAAGTCGTTAGTCTCTGTTGCCCGTCGAGTAGAAGTAGGTTTGGCAATTGAGGCGCCGAATTTTTGACACCATCAAGTAAGCGAGGTTTAAATTGTTGATGCTGGGCGCCTTGTTGTAGCATCATGACTGCACCAATTGGGTAAGCCAAAGATATACTTGCTAACAAACGTCGTACATGGATATCGTCCCATACCCAATCCCGTTGAAAATCTGGTAGTTGAATACGCCCTGTTTTGATGTCCTTCATGACATCGAATAGGGGGTACTTGGTCATATCAAAAGTCGAAATCGAATCCATTGATGGTTCTGTAAGCATTATCATCGTGTAAATTTGTCAAATATCTATTTAAAAAATTGTGCGGCTGCAAAGTTAAGCCTTCGCCTATCGCCTAAAAACCTTTGCATTGATTACAGGTTGTTATTATTTAAGTTCCTAACGAGCAGTCACTAAATGCTTAATTTTTCAGATAAAACCTAAAATTAACAATTTGACAATATCGAGAAGGATGATAATTGAGGGCATGAGCGTATATAAACTGAGCTTACACAATTAACAACGATAAAATGTTTATTGCCATGATGGCAATAAACTCTTGCCATTTGGCAATTAAGAATTGTTAAGATTTTTACGTGATTTTTGACGATACATTTCTCGAAGCCTTTGTAGGTACTCTGGCTCTGTATCAATTGCAGTCCAAATGTGGTTTACCAAAGCTAGGCGCTGTTTATGCTTTTCGCTTGGCGTTCTCCGGTCAGTCCCTTGGGAAAACCAGTGGTTGACTGTTGTTAAGGAGCAGTCGCAAATAAAAGCTAATTCCTCTCGTGACACTTCCCAGTGCCGAAGAAACTCGTCGAGTTCCATCAAATACTCGTCCAGGGGGTTTAGGTATGCGTTGAACGCATCCCAGTGTCTCTGAGTTGGAATTTTCGGAGCAATACCCATAGCCATTTATGTTGCCATTTGGCAATAAACAGAGGCATCATAACTTATGATTACAACAATTGTCTTTACGCAAATGTGGTAAGAACCCTATTCCCAGGTAAGCATCAATACTTTAGTTGTGCCTAGTGGCTCCGGCTGATAGTACAAATGCTTTACTTAGCAACTAATATAAGCTTATTTTTTAGCTTCTTCAGGACGCTCCCCCTACATTTGCCCTCGTATATTTAGCAAAGTAAAATAAACCCGTATCAAAATTTATGTTGAGATTTTTTCCAAATCCATACCCTGATGAAATTTTGTACAGTATGATTGCTCGTTACCACATAAGGAGTGGCAACATTAGCCCAAAAATAACACAGCAAGAAGTGTTTAACTCACAATCTACTGTAGCTACTGCTGATTTACCTTCTAACTTGGATGCATTAATTGATAACCTTAAATATATCTCTAACTATCAAATAGAAAATTTTATATATAAACATACTCTTTTCCCTTTTTATCATCCTTTTCTCCCTCCCCAACGAGGTGTGCAAGTAATAGAATCGATGAAGGGAGAAAATGGAGGCGATATTCATACTAAAATTGGGATTACAGCAAGTTCTATTGCTATGCCAAGCTATTTTCGCTTTTGCCCAAAATGCCTCGAAGAAGATTTAGAAAACTATGGGGAGCCTTACTGGCATAGATTACATCAAATTTCTGGAGTTCTAGTTTGCCAAAATCATCAAGTCTTTTTACAAAATAGTACTGCTACCTTACATGGATTAAACAAACATGAATACTATGCAGCCAGCTTAGAATGTTGTATTGCAAATCCAAATCAACAAAATTTTAGCAATCACACACTAAAAAAACTAACTTTACTAGCTCAGGATATTGAGTGGTTGATAAATAATAAACTTCCGTCACAAGATGCAAGGTGGTTTGACAAACAATACAAATTTTTATTGATTCAGAAAGGTTTAGCCAATGCTAATGGTAGAGTCAAATTGAAACAACTATTAGATGAATTTATCTTTTTCTATGGGCGTGAAATGCTCGGTGCCTTAGATTCAATGGTTGATTATGAAGATGAATCTAATTGGTTATTTGCAATCGTCAGAAAACATAGAAAATCATTTCATCCAATCAGACATTTACTATTTATTCGCTTTTTGACCGAGGCGGTCGCAGAGTTTTTTACGGCAGATTACCAATATAAACCATTTGGTAATGCGCCTTGGTTATGTCTCAATGCTGCGGCAGACCATTATTTGCAACCTGTTGTAACTAATTTGACAGTGACTCATTGCCTGGAAAATAAAAGACCTCTGGGCACCTTTTTCTGTGACTGCGGGATGATTTATTGTCGAACGGGTCCAGATAAAACTGAACAGGACAAACTGCGAATTGGCAAAATCATTCAATTTGGTTCGGTTTGGGAGAAGAAACTGAAAGACTTAGTGGAGGTGCAACGGTTAAGTTTGCGGGAAACAGCCAGACAAATGAATGTTGATGCTAAAACTGTGTGCCGTTATGTATCAAAGCTGAAACTGAGAAGCTGTTGGAAAACTTTGAAAAATACCCAATTCACAGAATTTGAAAATATCCCCGAACCGAATACAGATTCTGCGACTGCCATTCAACTTCAACATCGAGCAGCTTGGCTTGGTTTACAGCAACAGCACCCAAAGGCTTCTAAAACGAGTCTGAGAAAGATGTCTCCAGCTACTTATATTTACCTGTATAGGAACGATAGAGAATGGTTGTATCAGAACTCGCCTAGCCTTCGGAAGCCTATTTCTAGCATTGTTAAAGTAGATTGGGATGAAAGAGATAAGCACATACTCAAGAAGGCGATGGATACCGTGCAGTCGCTTCTTAATCAAGAAAAACTTGTGAGAATCAACAAAAGCAGGATTGCGAAAAATATAGGCTCACTTGCACTCATTGAAAAGCATCTCGATTTAATGCCATTGACAAAAGCCTATTTGGAGTCTGTAACAGAAACCATAGAAGAATTTCAGATACGCCGCATTAAATGGGCAATTAAGCGGCTTGATGATTGTGGCGAAGAGATTCTAGCTTGGAAGGTGCTTCGGTTAGCAGGATTGCGCGAAAATTACACCGAGAAAGTAAATGTAATCCTTGAGAGTCTCCGCTATCAACCAGAAAAAAGCGTGCTACCACATTAACCTCGCAAAGCAAGATTCCCAACTCTCAAAAAATCGGGAATCTAAAATTGAATTCAGCTATGCAGCAAACAATCCATTCGCCGCAATAATAAATGCTTGTGCTGCGTCAGGAGTGTCGCAACAAAGTTAGTTTTAGTCATGGCAAGTACAGGTTTGACAGGTGCTGCTGCAATTAATGCAGCTTTTGCCTTTTTGGGTTATCCTGCGGGAATATTAGGGTTTATTACGGTATTGGCTACAGATGCCTTGGCTAAAGTCTTTTATAATGTATGAGCTTTTGAGGTGGCATTGGCGCCCTCTCAGCTTCAGAATTATTTTTTAACCGCCCATAGAAGCGTTATAGTGGGGGGTTCGTAGGCTGGATTCATCGCAAAGGATTAAATTCCACGATTTTGCGTTTTCAACAGAGATTTTACTTAAGAGCAGGAAACTTTATTGTCATCGGGTAGTCTAAGTAGGAGATAACTTATTTTTGACAAATGTATCTTTTTTATCCTGTTTTAAATCTGTGTTATCGTAAGATGTATCATCAGTATTACTACTGAAGGCGCATAATAAATTTAATGCTAGTTTTAAACTGATAAGATTACCACTCTTACGCAAGATTTGGCTATCTGTCGCTTTTTAATTATCTATTTCGGACTTTTTTTGCTGTTCTGTTGGTTTCTGATATTTATTTGTACTATTAAATTTAATACTCTATCTTAATAAAGATAGATGGTCTAAATAGGCTATCTCTATGATAGGCATGGGCTAGTTTAGACGAAATCAGTATAATTTAATACTTATAAAACTTATTTTTTTAAAGTCAGGGTAGTAATTTTACCTCTAGGGCAATTAGAATTAATCACTGCTTACATCTGCAAGTAATTGCTTGGCAGCTATTTTTGGTTACAAAAATTTTGTTGCTAAAAAATTTACTAGCGGCTGAGTTGTGCTGTGCTTTGTCAAGAAGGAGGTGTTTGTAAATTAGCTGGGGAGAAGTGGGTGATGTTTGTTGATGCAGGTCAAATTGTGCGTGTTAGGTCTAGGCAGTATCTCGTAGAAGATGTTGTGTCAAGACCAGCTACTGAGGAAGATACTTTAGTTCATCTTTCTTGTTTGGAAGATGACGCTTTGGGAGAACAGTTAGAGGTTCTCTGGGAACGTGAAGTCGATGCTAAGGTTATTGGGGAAACTTCGTGGGAATGTATTGTTAATCGAGGTTTTGATAATCCACGTTTATTTTCTGCCTATCTTCACACACTACGTTGGAACTGCGTTACTTCAACTAACCCCAAGTTGTTTCAAGCTCCCTATCGCGCGGGTATTGAGGTTAAAGCTTATCAACTTGAACCGCTACGTAAGGCTTTGTTAATGCCGAGAGTTGGTTTATTTATCGCTGATGATGTTGGTTTGGGTAAGACTATCGAAGCGGGTCTAATTTTGAGAGAAATGCTGATGCGTCAAAGGGTGCGACGGGTGGTGATTTCCTGTCCTCCTTCGGTGGTGCGTCAGTGGCAGGAAGAAATGGAAAGTCGCTTCGGACTGACTTTTGTAATTTTTGACCGGGAATTTGTGGCTAATCGTCGTCAGGAACGGGGTTATGGTATTAATCCTTGGACAACGCACACTCGGTTTATTATTTCTCATGCTTTGTTGCGAGATGAGACTTATGCGGCGCCATTACGAGATTGGTTAGGAGATTTTGCAGCAAGTTCGATGCTTATTCTTGATGAAGCACACAATGCGGCGCCTGCAAGTGGTGCCAAATACGCAGTTGATTCTCAGTTAACTCGCACCGTTAGAGAGATAGCACCAAGATTTGAGCATAAGTTATTTCTTTCCGCGACTCCCCATAACGGACATTCAAATAGTTTTGCTGCTTTGCTAGAAATACTTGACCCGCAAAGATTTTGTCGAGGTGTACCCGTGCGGGATAAGAAATTACTCGACACGGTAATGGTGCGACGGTTAAAGCAAGATTTAAGAGAAGTTGGGGAAGAGTTTCCAGAACGTAAAGTTATTCCAATCGCCATTAATAATCTGCCAGAAGAGGCGCCAGAATTAAAATTGTCACGCTTACTGCATTCTTATCGTAGTTTGCGAGAGCAAAGACTTAAAGATGCTTCTAAAGCAACGCAAAATACAGCGATGTTGGTAATTACTTCGCTACAAAAGCGTTTGCTTTCCTCAATTGAAGCATTTTCCCGTACTCTGAAAGTACATCGTGCTGCTGTTGAAAAACAAGCTGTTAATTCTTCCAGTCATGAAATATTTAATTTGCCTTTACTGTTAGAATCACCCTCTTCCGATGACGAACGCGCGGAACTACCAGAAGAAGAAGTACAAGCAGAAGAAGATGCACAAATAACAGCAGCAACTACGCAAACTGCATCAATTGGATTATCAGCACAGGAATTAGAAATATTAGACCAAATGACAGATGTAGCAAATCAATCTCGCTACTTACCTGACCCGCGTGTCAAAAAATTAATCGAGTGGATAAAAACAAATCTTTGTCCTAACCTAGGTCAACCTGGCGCCACTTGGTTAGAAAAGCGCGTCATAATATTTACTGAATATACAGATACTAAACGTTACTTACAGCAACAATTACAAGCTGCCATCGCAGGTTCCTTCTTAGAACATGAAAGAATCGATGTATTTCACGGTGGAATAGGTGAGGAACGTCGAGAAGCAATTAAAAATGCTTTTAATGCTGACCCAGAGCGTCATCCATTAAGGATTTTGATTGCAACAGACGCAGCACGCGAAGGGGTAAACCTACAAAACAATTGTGCGGACTTATACCATTTTGATATTCCGTGGAACCCTTCGAGAATGGAACAGCGAAACGGTAGAATAGATAGAAAATTACAACGTTCAAAAGAAGTTCGTTGCTACTACTTTGTCTTACCGCAACGTGTAGAAGATAGAGTATTAGACGTACTGGTAAGTAAAACAAAAACTATCCAAAAAGAATTAGGAACGCTTTCACCAGTTGTAGAGAAGAATTTATCGCGATTGCTAGAAAAAGGTATTCTGCATAATCAAGAAAGCAATATTACCGAATCTATCGAAAAAGCAGAATTACCAAACATTCAAACGATTAGTCAAGAGTTAGAAGACAACCGCCAGAAAAGAGAAGACTTATCTAAACAAATTGCTCAGTTGCAAGAAATGTTAAAGACTTCGCAAAGTTGGTTAGGACTCGATGACCATCATTTCCGCGAAGCAATTTCTGCATCTTTAGAAATTCTCGGCGCCACTCCTCTAGCTCCAGTAGATACAAACGAAGCATGTGAAGACAAATCAACAGCGAAATGGACACTTCCACCCCTCGACCAACGCGCAGACCATACATGGGCAAATACCTTTGACACATTACGACTACCACGTAAAAAAGGACAAAAACCTTGGGACTGGCGCCGGGAAGCACCAATTCGTCCGGTAGTATTCCGTGACCCTGGTTCTTTGGATGGTGATGTAGTTCACCTGCACTTAGAACATCGGGTAGTACAAAGATTGTTGAGTAGATTTTTAGCGCAGGGTTTTCTACATGACGAATTAACGCGCGCTTGTGTATGTTTGACTGACGACCCAATGCCGAAAGTTATAGCTTTGGGACGCTTATCTGTATATGGACAAGGCGCCTCAAGGTTACACGACGAAGTTATCGCGGTTGCTGCCGAATGGATAGACCCAGCAGTAAGGGGACGCAAGAAATTACAACCTCTAAATGAAGGCGAAAAAGATAATGTCCTGAAATTATTAGAAGATTCTTTAGGTTCTCCTCGCTTGCAAAAAGTTACCGATACAGCTAAAGAACTATTAAAAAGTAATGCTACGCAAGATATTACTGATTTGATACCACATTTACAGCGTCGTGCAAACACATTGGCAGAAAGGGCAGAAAAGGAACTGATAAAAAGAGGAGAAAAAGAAGCTGCGGAAATGAAAAAGATTCTCGAACAGCAGCAGCAGTCTATTCTCCAGCATAAAAAAGATATTGAGGAGAAGCAGAAGCAACCAAAGCAGTTATCTTTTCTTCCTACTGAAGATTATGAAAAACGCCAGTTAGATGCTGATAGGCGCCATTGGGAAAAGCGACTAAAAGCACTTAACGAGGAAATAATCTCCGAACCCGCGCGCATCGAAGCTTCGTATCAGGTTAAGGCTGTAAGGGTTGAGCCTGTTGGTTTAGTTTATTTATGGCCTGTTTCTGGGTAACTCTTGTGGAGCAGGCATCACGAACTGCATAAACAAGTTTATTTTTTATGAAATTAAAAAATTTCGAGTGATAAAAAATGGCGAAAAATCTAGAAATACAAGCACATAAAGAGTGGTTAGGTTTTATTCAACCTGTGGGGTTAGTAGTATCTCCTCCCGCATTAGTTGCAGCGCAAGCATCTGTAAATAGAAACGTTGTTGAATTACAGCAAAAATTGCTCGCTTGTGTTAATCGTGAAGATGGCGCCTCAATTTCTGATTTTCCTGCTTTCACCGTCGATGTACTTGGCTGGGAAATAACAGATTTAACAGATAATTCTGAAAAATTAGCCGAGTTAGCAGTATCTCTTCCTGAATATGGGGAAATTTTACAACCAACTTATGCCGTATCTAATGATAATAACGGTTGGTTGATGTTGGTGCAAGAAATAAATACAGGTACAAATTTTGACCAATTGAATAACGATAATAATAAAACGACAGCATGGCACGCAAGCCCCCAGGAAAAATTTGAGCGATTATTACGAGAAAAAGAAATTCCCATTGGTATAATCTTTAATGGTATAGAAATACGTTTAGTTTATGCACCCCGTGGTGAATCTTCGGGACACTTGACATTTCCTGTACAAGCAATGTGCGAAGTGTCAGGAAGATTAATATTAGGCGCCATGCATATGCTATTAGAAGCAGACCGAGTATTTGGGATGTTACCAGAACGTCGTTTAGCTGCGTTGTTACAAAATAGCCGTAAGTATCAAAATGAGGTTTCGACGAAGTTATCGGAACAGGTTTTAGATGCACTATGGGAATTGTTACGAGGTTTCCAAACAGCAAATGATGCTTCTAAAAATAGTTTGCTGGGTGATATTCCTCAAACAAATTCTCAGCATATTTACGGTGGATTAATTACAGTTTTACTGCGCTTAGTTTTCTTGCTATACGCAGAAGATGAGGGCTTAATGCCGCAAGATTCAATATATACGCGCAATTATTCTGTAACTGGACTTTATGAGAGATTGCGCGAAGATGCGGGTAATTATCCTGACACAATGGAGCAACGTTATGGCGCCTGGGCATGGTTACTTAGCCTTTTCCGCTTAGTGTATGATGGCGGTTGTCATGCTGATTTATATTTACCTGCTCGTCATGGGCAGCTTTTCGACCCTGATGAATATGCTTTTTTAGAAGGTCGTTCCCGCAACACTACATATAAAGAATGGGAACTAATTGAACCACCTCGCATTTCTGATGGAGTGATTTATAAAGTCTTACAACGGTTATTGGTTCTTGATGGAGAGCGTTTATCATATCGTTCTTTGGATGTCGAACAAATTGGTTCCGTTTATGAGGCGGCTTGCGGATATGAAGTAAATATTGCTACATCTAAATCCATTGGTATATGGAGTAAGCCAAAAAGTGCTAAAGCTTCGGTGACTGTGGTTGTTAGTGTTGACGAAGTATTAAAAACTAAAGTCAATGATAGAGCCAAGTATTTAAAAGAGATTGCAGGTTGCGAAATAACCGGAAAATCACTGAGTAAATTAAAGCAAGCAAAAACCGCAGATGATTTAATCGCAGCTTTAGGACGCAAGATATCTCAGCAAACCCCAACAATTATGGCGCCAGGTTCATTGTATTTGCAACCAGGAGAAGAACGGCGCCGTAGTGGTTCTCATTATACACCTCGCGCGTTAACAGAACCAATTGTTAGAGAAACCCTTAGACCAGTTTTATCAGCATTGGGAGAACGTCCCACACCAGAGCAAATTTTAAATTTGAAAGTATGTGATTTAGCTGTAGGTAGCGGCGCCTTTTTAGTCGAAGCTTGCCGTCAATTGGCAGAAAAATTAGTAGAAGCTTGGAACCAACATGGTATTATTACAGAAATACCTGCTGATGAAGAACCGTTACTTTACGGGCGCCGTTTAATCGCACAACGTTGTTTGTATGGGGTAGATAAAAACCCCTTTGCGGTCACTTTGGCAAAGTTATCATTATGGTTAGTGACATTAGCGAAAAAGCAACCATTTACATTTTTAGACCATGCACTAAAATGTGGTGATTCGTTAGTGGGTTTAACGCGCGACCAACTTGTTAAATTTAACTGGGAACGCGATACTACCTATGATGACCCAAATTTACCTTTATTTAACGAGAACTATAAGAAGATTAAATTCAACCGCGATAACATCCAAACTTTAGATGATGAAAACTACGAAGCAAAGCGCGATTTTTATCATGCTGCTGAAGAATTATTACAAGACGCGCGGTTGAAGGGTGATTTAGTAGTTGCATCTTTCTTTGCTACGGATAAAGATAAAGCAAGAAAGGATGAACTTAATGCATCATGGTTAAAATTTAGAGATTGGCAGAAGAATAAAGATAATTTAGAAGTTGCAAAAATTAGTCAAGGATTGCGGCAAGCAGAAAAACCTGTTAAAGTATTTAATTGGGAGTTAGAATTTCCAGAAGTATTTGATAGAGAAAATCCTGGATTTGATGCAATTGTTGGAAATCCTCCGTTTTTAGGTGGTAAACGTATTAGCACAGTATTAGGAGATGGTTATAGAGATTGGTTGCCTGTTGTTAATCCAGAAGCTAATAGTAATAGTGATTTAGTCGCTCACTTTTACCGTAGGGCGTTTAGCATTTTACGAAAATCAGGCTGTTTTGGTTTAATTGCCACAAATACAATTGCCCAAGGTGACACTCGCAATACTGGATTGACATATATATGTGAGAATGGTGGAACTATATATAATGCTCAAAAGCGATTAAAGTGGCCTGGTTTAGCTGCGGTTATTGTGAGTGTAGTTAATATTTTTAAGGGTGATTATCAAGGTGTAAAGCTCTTGGATGGACGAGAAGTTGATTTAATTTCAGCGTTCTTATTTAAATCTGGTAGAAATATTAATCCTGCTGTGTTATTAGCAAATGCTGATAAAAGTTTTATTGGTAGCATTGTACTGGGTATGGGGTTTACATTTGATGATTCTAACCCTGACGCTACACCTATTGCAGAAATGCATCATTTAATTGAGAAAAATCCTAAAAATTCAGAGCTAATTTTTCCTTATATCGGAGGTTCAGAGGTAAATTCTAGCCCAACTCATACCCATAAGCGCTATGTTATAAATTTTGGAGATATGAGTGAAAATGAGGCGAGACAATTTCCTGATTTAATGAAAATTGTAGAAGAAAAAGTTAAGCCTGAACGTGATAAATTGAAACGTGATGCTTATCGAACACGATGGTGGCAATATGCGGAAAAACAAGCAGCTTTAGCGAAAACGATTGCACCTCTCAAACGTGTATTAGTTATTTCCCGTATAAGTAATTCCTACGCATTTACATTTTTACCTAAAGGCATTGTTTATAATGAGAAAATAGTAGTCTTTGCTTTTCAAAATAATGCTGCTTTCTGTTTATTACAATCACGAATACATGAAATTTGGACTCGTTTTTTTAGCTCGAGTTTAAAAGATGACCTTCAGTATACTCCCTCAGACTGCTTTCAAACCTTCCCTTTCCCTGACAACTGGGAAAACAACCCCGCATTAGAAGCTATAGGCAAAAAATACTATGAATACCGCGCGGCATTAATGGTTCGCAACAACCAAGGACTTACCGACACCTACAACCGTTTCCATGACCCCGACGAATACAACCCAGAAATTATCAAACTTCGCGAACTCCACACAGCAATGGATAGGGCAGTACTCGATGCATACGGTTGGACGGATATTTCCACCGACTGCGATTTTCTCCTTGACTACGAAGAAGAGGAAGACACAGAAAACAGCAGTGGACGACAAAAGAAAAAACCTTGGCGCCATCGTTGGGGTGAAGAAACCCACGATGAGGTTTTAGCACGGTTGCTGGATTTGAACCAACAGCGCGCGGAAGCAGAAATTTTAGGAGGTCAGGTTGCAGATAAAGGTAAAGGAAAAGGAAATACTAAAAATACAGGCAAAAGAGGAGGAACACGGAAGATAGAAGCAGATGCTAGTATTCCCGGTTTTAAAGCTACCTAAATATGTTGATATTTTTTTATGGTGTCATACACTCTACGATTTTATGTGCTGCATAAAATTGAGATTGAAAAGGTGCCGGAAATATCGGGATTATTCTGGGTAAAGCACAACTATATCAAAGTACACAAAATGCAATTTATCACTGATACAATAATTACTGAAATTACCCAACGTATCGTAAACAAACTAAATCCTGAACAAATTATTTTTTCTTTCTTTTCTTCCTTTGCGAACTTTGCGTCCTTTGCGGTTCGTTGTACTAAAAACGGATTATAACTTTATTTTTAGAAAATGTGAAAATATTTAAGATGCTACCCTACGGGAAAACTCCGTTTACGTTCCTCAGCATGACAGAAGTTTAGTATTTTAACCGTTTGCAGTTTGCGGTATATATTTATTTTAATAAAAATACATTATGACTAAAACCCCAGCCGAAGTACGTCAACATCTTATCGAAGCTTTACAACTTGACCTAGTAGGCCCTACTCCCGATGATGTTGACTATATAGAAGAAATAATCGACCAGGCGCCATCAAAATGGTATTTAACAGGTTTTCTTGTACCATACGGCGCCTCTTTTGAACAACGCGCGGATGAAACTGCGGATGAAGAGTTAGACGAACTTGGTCGCGTTGGTGGGGGTGATGATGAAGGTACACCCGAAAAGACATTTGCGAAAAAGGCTTTTTTCCCTTCTTCAATGGGTCTAAGTTTACTTGTTAATGAAAATACCAGCCATCTCAATGCTACTATCGCGTGGGGTGATTATTCTCCTTGTAAAGAGAATTTAGATGAAGAAACGCAAGAAAAACAAACTATGTCGGGATGTTGGAAACGCATTCCTCATCAAGTCGATTTAATTATTCCTTTACGAGATAATAATATTCAAAATTCAACTATTTCTATACCTGATAGCAATGGTTTACAGTTGGTTGTTTCTACTCGTCCTGTCACTTCTGGAGAACTTGTACCTGTTGGGACTTTTTCGGTATCGGTATTTTTGGTAAATAATCGTCAGCCTACAAACGATAAAGAACGTGATATTACTTATACTTTTCAAACTAGTTTAGTTATTAATACCCCAGAATCTTTAGTTCCTCGTCCTAATTTACGCGGACGGGATAATAATGATTGGGATGAAAGTGTTGCCGATTTACAATATCGAAATGATTATGAATATGCTGTTGGTCATAATGTTTCTGCTGTAGCTATTACTAACCCTGATGGTAGTTGTAACCATGTCCATACTGCTTGGATACCAACTGCTGATGTGGAAAAGGTGATTGCAACTGAAGAGGAATTTAAAGATGTGGAATTAGGGATGGAGGAAATAGCTAAGGCGCCCACATCCTTGGTTTTGCAAAATATGCTAATTTCAATTGTGGATGCTTACGGCGATTGGATTGAACAGCAACGTGCGAAATTTCCCAAGGAACCTAAGCGGTTGAATATGGCATCGGAATTATTGCAACGCGCGACTCTTGCCAAAAATCGCATTAAACAAGGTATACAAGCTTTACAAGACCCACAAATATTTGAAGCATTCCAAATTGGAAATCGTGTAATTGCTACATATATTCGCCAGCGCGCGACCCACGGTACAGATAATACACCCGAAAGTGTCGATGCTCCTAAATGGCGCCCTTTCCAGTTAGCGTTTATTTTAATGAACTTAGTTGGAGTCGCTGACCCAGAAGATGACGACAGGGAATTAGTTGATTTGTTATTTTTCCCTACAGGGGGTGGTAAAACCGAAGCTTATTTAGGACTTGCTGCTTTTACACTCGTACTGCGGCGCCTGCATAACCCTGATATCAAATCTGCTGGTTTAAGTGTTTTAATGCGCTATACGCTTCGACTTCTCACCCTTGACCAACTTGGAAGGGCAGCTACAATGATTTGCGCTTTAGAATTGGAACGACAGAAAAATCCTGGTAAATTGGGAACTTGGCCTTTTGAAATTGGACTATGGGTGGGACAAGCAGCGACACCCAACCGCATGGGTAAAAAAGACGATGGAGATGATAATAGTGCTAGAAAACGCACGCTTGATTTTCAAAAAAATGACCGTAACCCTTCACCCATACCTTTAGAAAAATGTCCTTGGTGCGATACAAAATTCAAGCCTAACTCATTCCAACTACTACCCAACACTGAGCAACCCACCAATTTACACGTATATTGCAGCAACCGTCGCTGTAATTTTTCTGGTAGCAAAAACAAAAATTTACCCATTGTCGCTGTAGACGAACCAATTTATCGTCGTTTACCCTGCTTTATTATTGCCACAGTTGATAAATTCGCCAGTTTACCTTGGGTTGGTGAAACGGGTGCATTATTCGGAAAAGTAGACCGCTTTGATAAAGATGGCTTTTATGGCCCGACTCAACCCGGACGAGGTAAACCATTGGGAGGTCATTTACCCCCACCAGATTTAATTATCCAAGACGAATTACATTTAATATCCGGTCCCTTGGGAACAATGGTCGGACTGTACGAAACTGCTATTGATGCTTTATGCAGTCGTGAAATTAATGGTAAAGTGACTCGACCGAAAATAATTGCTTCTACTGCTACAGTTCGTCGCGCAAGTAAGCAAATTCAAGCATTATTTGGTCGCAGCGATGTTGATATTTTCCCCCCACCAGGTCCAGATAGACGCGATTCGTTTTTTGCCAAAACAGTAAGCGCAAGTGAGAAAAACGCGCGCACTTATGTAGGAATTGCGGCACAAGGACGCAGTTTAAAGGTAGTATTATTACGTACTTATCTTGTTTTGTTAGGCGCCGCTCAAAAGCACTGGTTAGCTGCCGGAGGCAAGAAAAATCTCAAGAATCCAGCCGACCCCTACATGGCATTACTAGGTTACTTTAACTCACTACGGGAACTAGGAGGAAGTCGTCGCATCGTTGAAGATGAAGTGAACTCACGTCTCAATAGCTACAGCAAACGTAAACGAGTTGATGAAACTACTAGTTTATTCGCCGACCGAAAAATAGATGATGAACCAGAGGAACTTACATCGCGCGTTAGTACTAGCTCAGTTGCAGACACAAAACGGCGAATGGAAATAACCTTTGATAAAAGCGACAAAGTTGATGTTGTTTTAGCAACAAATATGATTTCTGTGGGTTTGGATATTACTCGTCTCGGCTTAATGGTAGTTCTCGGTCAACCGAAAACAGCCGCCGAATATATCCAAGCAACTAGCCGTGTCGGACGCGATGAAAACAAACCAGGATTAGTTATAACATTACTTAATGTCCATCGACCAAGAGACCGTTCTCACTACGAGCGTTTCTTTGCTTGGCATTCATCATTTTACCGCGCGGTCGAAGCAACTAGCGTAACTCCCTTTTCCTCTCGCGCCATAGATAGGGGTATTGCGGCGATAACTGTTGCCCTAGCTCGTCTCGGACATCCAAAAATGACGGCGCCATTAGGGGCAATAGAAATATTACAACATCGCCAAGAACTGGAATTTGTAGTTGATGCAATTGCCAAACGCGCAGAAATGCACGATGACCAAGATGAGAAAACAACCGAAGAATTACGCCAAAAAGTTAGAAACAAAGTTATAGATTTACTTGACCTGTGGCAAGGCATCGCTAACGATAAACCTGCGCTGCAATACCAACGCGAAGTCGGACTGGCGCCTCCATTAATATTTGACCCCCTCGACCCAGAATTGCACGACCAACCACTAGAAGTACAACAAAAACTTAAAGCCCAACGCAGCTTACGCGACGTCGAACCAACAGTAAACCTATGGGTAATAAACCCCAACGGACACGAAGTAGAACCAGAGTAAGGGCGGGTTAACCAACAACCCAAAACAAAACCAAAAATGTCATAAACCTACCCTTCCCAACCAACCCACATAAAAAACCTAATGAGTAAATCTAACAAAAAACAACCCCCAGCAGGACAAGTCCGCCAAAGCCAAATCCTTTCCACCTTCGGTCCCGGCTCAATGGTAGACCTACCCGAACATTCCGTACTAATTGCAGGTCTAAGCCAATGGCGTGGCGATAAAAAACGCATTCACGAAGAACGTTTAGAAGCAAGAATTGCAGAAATTCTGGAAGTAAAAGATATAACTTTATACGCCCCACCCGTAGATGAAAAAGACCCGAAAGCAACCCGCACGGGAATAAATGCTAAGACTTTTCCCACATGGTTTTTAGCCCAAGTCGAAGAAACCTGGAATGATGCCAAAACTAAAAAAACCTACCGTACCCGTCCTTTATTACCTTGGGGAAGTTTAGTAGGTGGCAAATATCTCAACTCCGAAAAAAAGAAAGTACCAGTTGTACCCGTGCGCTTCGTTCAAGCTTGTGTGAGAGGACATATCAGCGATATTGATTGGTATACCTTTGTCCATCAAGACCTTCAAAGCAAATGTCGGGGTCAACTATGGTTAGATGAAGGTGGTTCAGGTAACGACTTTGCAGAAATATACGTTCGTTGCGAAGCATGTTTTGCTCGTCGTCCCCTTGCTGATGCCACAGTTCCCAACGCAAAAGTATTAGGACCTTGCCAAGGACATCGACCTTGGATAGGTACATTTGCAAAAGAACCTACTTGCATCCGCGAAAAAACAGGTAAACCTGAATATAACCGTTTATTAGTTCGTTCTGCTAGCAACGCCTATTTTTCCCAACTTCTCAGCGTTATTTCACTCCCCGACTCAGACGCCGCTTTGCGTGACTCCGTAAATTTAGTCTACGAAGATTTTCTGAAATATGCCGAGGATGCTAACGATGTCAGAAAAGAACGTAAAAAAAGTAAGGTGGCCTCAGCTATAGCAGGATTTAGCGATGAAGTTATTTGGCAAGAAATTCAACGCCGACAAAGCGGAGAAGGTAGTCAGTACAAAAATATAAAATCAGTCGAAATTGATACATTACTTTCAAGCCCAACCGAAGTTGGAGAAGATGTATCCGAAGGCGATTTTTACGCCAGAGCCAGAGATTTAGCCAGTTTAAAACCTGCATTTGCCGAGCGTATCGAACGTATAGTTTTAGTCCATCGCCTTCGAGAAGTTATTGCCCAAGTCGGTTTTACCCGCTTTGAAGCCGAAATGCCCGACATTGATGGTGAACTTGATATCAGTGTGCGACGCGCGGCATTAGATGTAGATACAAATTGGGTTCCTGCGGTAGAAAATCGAGGTGAAGGAGTATTTATTGCTTTTCGTAAAGGCGCCATTGAAGATTGGTTAAAGCGAGAAGGAGTTAAAAAGCGGGGAAGAGAATTATCAAGAGGTTTTGATATTTGGTGCGCTCGTAAAGGTATCGACCAAGAAGCAAATAAAGTTAAATTTCCAGGACTACCCTATATTATGCTGCATTCTTTATCACACTTATTAATTACAGCAGTATCTCTCGAATGCGGTTATGCTGCTAGTTCTATTCGCGAACGTATCTATGCAGGCGAAGCAGGTTATGGAATACTTTTATACACTGGTTCTGCTGGTTCGGAGGGTACATTAGGCGGGTTAGTAGAAGTTGGAAAAAGAATTGAGTACCACTTAGAAGCAGCCCTCGAACAAGGAAAATTGTGTTCTAATGACCCAGTTTGCGCTCAACACAAAGCAGATAACGAGGAAGAAGAAAGATTTTTACACGGTTCAGCTTGTCATGGGTGCTTATTAATCGCCGAAACTTCGTGTGAACGTCGCAACGAATTTTTGGATAGAGCTTTAGTAGTATCTACTGTTGAAGCGTTGGGAGCAGAGTTTTTTTATGAGTGACTATAATGGCTTTTTAAAACTGAGCCGTCCGAATTTGAACAAATTGGCGAAAGCACTCTCAAACGGAAGACTTTCCCCACCCTTTGCGATATCGGCTATTTTAAATTACGTACCAGCAAACTTAAGCCAAGAAGTCGCATCCGAACTAAATTATTTAGCCATCAAAGGTGTAGATTGTGAATACATAGCCTACACCTTGCGTTTGCTAGCAGAAGAAAAAACTAATTCCCAGCAAATAAGAGACCGCATTAATTTAGTTTGGACAGGCCCCGAAGTCGCTGGCTCACAAAGCCGAGATACTAGCGTAGTTGCGCGCGAACTTTTCAGTGGTGCCTCTAAAAGCGTTCTTATATCCAGTTTCGCCATAGATAAAGGAGAGAAAGCACGAAAATTGTTCCAAGTACTGGCTGAAAAAATGGACACCAACCCAGCACTTCACGTCCAAATGTTTCTAAATATCCAACGTCCACATACAAGCCTTGTAGCAGACAGCATTTTAGTAAAAGAATTTGCAGATAACTTTCGCCAATATATTTGGATGGGAAAAAGGTTACCACTTGTATATTACGATACCCGTTCTTTAGCAATAGATACAAAACAAAAATCATGCCTGCACGCTAAATGTATTATTGTCGATGAAGAGCAAGTATTAATAACATCTGCCAATTTTACAGAAGCAGCCCACGAAAGAAACATTGAAGCAGGTGTGCTGCTAAACGATACAGCCATAGCCCAAGCATTGCGGTCGCAGTTTGATTCTTTGGTTTTTCAAAAAATTCTGCGTCCTGTATGGACATGAAAGTATTTTGACGGCTTTCAAACCCATTGAATATTAAATTCATCTGTACTATTATAAAGTTGCATTTGTATAAAGTTGCATTTGTATTTACTAAGAGAACTCCACAGAATAATTGATCTTTAGTTCGGACTCACCGACCAACACTAACACTGCGTATGTGCTGTGGGACTCCTTGCTGGTCAAGTTGAAACTTCAACCTGTAAATAATCCCACCAACTTAAAATACTCACACCAGTATCTACGAACCATAACCCATCCGGCGCCTTTGATAAATCTCTAATCTCTCGCTTTGATACCGCGCGTTTCAATTGAACAAGCTGCTGATCACTTGGTTGAGGATGGACAACCCCTGGTTTACCCCAGTTAGAAAGTTTTAGCCCTTCCTTACAGGCTTTACAAAATACAGCTTCCGGACAATCTACCCTTGTCCAGGTACGTAACGCTTCTTTAAGATAAGCAATGGCACCGGTTACATTACGCCAATGTTTTTTAATAGTAGCTTGAACTTGAGGATTAACTTTAAACGCTGGTGTACAGGGGATTTCCCGCAATTGGTTTGTTACATCCCTTAATTCTTCGGTTGTCATTTTTTCATGGCCATCTTTTCTTTTGTCATGTTCGTCGGCGCCGGAATAATTGCCCCAATCATGATTGTCATCGTTAGTCGCGACGTCTGTTGCTGGAGAGTATCCCCCTGGCGAGCTTCGCGCAGAATCTTGCTCAGGTTCATTAACCAAGTGAGGAATTTGGGGTTGCTTGATTTCGTGGCTATTTCCTTCTTCTTGAACTAACTTCTTATCTTCAGCAGCAGGGTGTTCCTGTGGAGTAAATTCTCTTGAGGAGAAGTCTTTGGTATCATCTGCTCGCGTTGGACAGTTCCAACTGTTGATTGTAGGCGCCTCGATGTGTTCATTTTGAATTAGTGCCTCTAAGGCATGATTATTCAGGGTATACCAATTAGCTTGATAGTAGGTTTTGGCAGATAATCTACTGACTAGTATCAAGCCAAGCTTTTTAAGGTTGCCTATAACTCTTCTAACGGTACTGATAGACAGTTGTAGTTCCTGTGACCACTGCTCATAGGTTTTCCAGAACCACTTAACCCCATCAATTACTTTGCCTCCTTTTACATCCATCCAGTGATGTATTTGCTGTAAACAGATGGCTTCGTTCCGTCCAATTTTGGCTGCTAGTTCGGTCGAGTAAAGTAAATGCCTTCCCGATAGTAAAAGTTTACTCATATTTCTAACTCGTAAAAAAAATGATTGGTTAACCTCGCTGCTGTTTGAATGTTTGTAGCAACGAGGTTTTGGTTATCGGGGGTGCCGATAGTAAGTTATGTATCGGAATCCCAAAACTGCTTTAATATCTGCTGTTTGGCGGCTTTCAACTGTTGTTTCTCAAGCTCCGACACTTCCCCAATTGCTGCTTGTATCTCCTGATTTGCACGTATTTTTAGTTGAGACGAGGTAACAACTTTTTCCACAACTTGCTCACTTACACCTTGATCAGATGGACGGAAACGGCGGCGCCGATACAGGTAACGGAAGTGGCGTTTATCCTGTGGTGGTAAGTTTTTCCAGGCTTGTGGATTCCAATCAGGTGGTATTGTACTGTTAGACGTTGATGGCAGTAAGTTTTGAACTTGGGATTGAATTTGAGCAATTGTTTGTTGTAATTTAGGGATTGACTCAATTAAATCCACCTGTTGTTGGGTTAAAGCACTTGTACCGTAAGGTGTATAACCAGTTTTTGACCAAATAAATATTCTCAGTCCAGCTTTGGCGACCATGCGGTAATTCTTTTGTGCAATTTGTTTCCCTTTATACTTCCGCGCATCAAGTGCGTAGTACTCTAAAACTGCGTGGCAAATATCGTCAATTATGAACAAACTCGAATCTTTTGTGTTCACGATAAGCCTATGTTCTTTGCCAGCAAAGGGTTTTAAGCTAACTGGAAGATTGTTGACGATGGCGTTAGAATCACGAACTCGATTTAAAAGTTCTGTAATTACATGCTGCTCTGTTCCACACAAAACTGATAAAGCTGTTACCGACATCCCACTTACACCATCTTCGTGGCGAGTATAAAAGCTTGAATCTTCACGCGCGCTCGAAAGTTCGCGCTTTAATTCAGGTTCATCGCTGTTCATATGTAATTAATCGTTAGAAATGTTTACTTAAGTCAGGTTTTAAACCCAACCACTCGCTTCGTTCTTATTAAAGGCGCCTGTTGGTTGGGTATTAAATTAACGAGCGCTTATAGGAGCAGTCCACTTCGTGAAATAATTTCCTGTTGCGCTTCGGGTGCGGTATTAAAGCGCTTTTCACAACTGTAGAGTGATGGTTGTGCTACCCACTTACCTTCCAAGTCTTGGTAAAACGTACCTAGTAAGTTCCAACCTTTCCATAGGCGATACAAGGTGCCGAAGTCTGTGTCTTCTACACCGTCTATCTCGTACTCGTCTGAAACTCGAATTTCAGGCACGACGACTTGATGCTCAAGCACTATTTGAGTCATAATTAAAGCCAAACTATGTTTGTGACGAGAGGCGCTTAGTTTTCCAGGCTGAGGCGCCTCTTGTTTCAACAATAGTAACTCCACTATAAACCTAAGTCAACTCTACGGTAGGTTGACAGTAAAGTTACCCTAAGTTTATCTTAGTGAAGATAAACTTCTGAAGTGGAGTTACAGATATATGACTTTGGTTACAAGTAAAAAGAAGGTTTCAACCTATTTGTCGGAAGATTTAAAAGAGGATGCGGAACGTCTGGCAACTCTTGAAAAGCGTAGTTTAAGCAATTTAATTGAGGTATTACTACAAGATGCGGTAGATAAAGCAAAAAAAGAGGGTCGTTTTTGATGGTTTTTAGCCCTGGCGCCCAGTATTAAGTGTAAAGGACTACATTTTATTGCCACGATAATTATAAATATCTAGTACTTGAGTATTTAGATAGTTATAAAATCATAGGCGCCCTTAAAAAAAGCTGAACAGGTAGCACGCACGGGTAATAAAGGTGTGTGGTCTCACACTAATTTAGTTAAACCGTGGGACTTTAAGAAATACCAGAGATAAAAAACAGTAGATACAGCGTTACGTACTGCTGACTCTGGTTATCTTACATGTCACGAGCATAATCTTAAGACGTAATTATTCGGCAAGTTGACTGCGGTGCCGAACCATATATGAAACTTTTAAGTCAAGCGCTCCTTGGAACGAATCATGTGATCAAAGTATTATCAGAAGAAATGCTCTGGCTTTGTTCACTAAACATACCTACCTCATCACCCCAACAATCCCAACCCGCACGAGACTGCCGTGCGAACATCTCCAGCTTGCTCATGCTTGGGCAAAGTTTAGACACCAAAGCGTAAAATTCGTCAGGCTTACGGCTGTGTTCGCGTCGAGGCGCCTTTATAATACTTGACTCATTATTGGGCATCAAAGTATTTGAGAAAGGCTTAACTTCCCCCTTGTTGCCAAAATACAATGCTCAGTTACGTTAAGACAAAATTATTCATACCAGCATCGATTTCGCTAAAAAAATCGACCGCTTGACGGCGGAAAAAGGAAAAAAGAAAAAGAATAAAGGGCAATAGCATTAAAGTATAAAGGGCTACTGAAGAATCCTCCCAACCCCGCAGACTACGCGAAAACCAACATGGTCGTAGAGGCCGTCGCTCTCCGCCCTATCGTCGAAGTAGCGAGACGCAGAACGGCAGCCTCCAGGATAGGTGTCCCAGGAACCGCCACGCAGCACAGCACGTCCTGGCTTTTGATAAATATTATCATTTTTATTACCAAACCAAGCAGTACCATCTGTCGGTGCCCCTTCATAATTATCGTGCCAATCATCAAGGCACCATCCCCATACGTTTCCATGCATGTCGTATAACCCAAAGGCGTTAGCGACACCAAAACTACCTACAGATGTTGTTTTCCTCCGGTATTCCCCTTTGGAAGCATTACCGTAGGTATACTCACCCTTATAGTTAGCCAGTTCTGTTGTAATTGTCTTGCCAAAATGAAACGGTGTGGTTGTACCCGCGCGACAAGCATATTCCCATTCAGCTTCGCTGGGAAGACGGTACCGTCTTTTTGTGTTTGTATAGCTAGCAAGACGCAAGCAAAATTCAACAGCATCATACCAACTGACCTGCTCAACAGGTAGCTCATCCCCTTTAAATTCAGATGGGTCTGGTTTTAAATTGCGGTTAACCCGCAAATCCTGCATATTCGCCACCGCACGCCATTGTGCTTGGGTGATGGGATATTTACCCATAAAGAAAGTTGGAACTGTGACTAAGTGTTGGGGACGCTCATTATCATGGCTACTTTCTTCTGTTTCTGGCGCCCCCATTGTAAAAGTACCACCCTTTACCAGCACCATCTCTAGTTTGACTCCATTCCCCAAGTCTTCAACAAAATGTAGTCCTGTCTGGCGGTGTTTGGTGATTGTTAGTGCCATATTTATTTTTGTAATATTGTGAGGATGAGATAACTTTTCAGCTTGCTTACTAAGCTACCGACCTCACCCAGTTTGATTTTTGGATACCGTCACCGACATCACAGGAACAGGCTGGACTCTTCGGTTACACACTCAATAGGTTCCCATCTATCGACTCTCGCAGTCAAGAGACCTCCCAACCCCGCAGACTACGCGAAAACCAATATTGAGGTTGGTGAGGTGGCGCCCCGCCCTAAGGTTGCCGTCACGAGACGCAGAACGGGAGTTTCCAGGATGGTCGTACCAGGAACCACCCCGCATTACAGCAGCCTCTTGTTTTTGATAAATATTATCATTATTTTTTTGAAACCAAGGGCTACCGTCCGTCGGTGCCCCTTCATAATTATCGTGCCAATCATCCAGACACCATTCCCATACATTTCCATGCATGTCATATAATCCAAAAGCGTTAGCGACACCAAAACTACCTACAGGTGTTGTTTTCCTCCGGTATTCGCCTTTGGGAGCATTACGGTAAGTTGCATCACCGTTATGGTTAGCTAGTTCCGCTGTAATTGTTTCGCCAAAATGAAACGGGGTAGCCGTACCCGCACGACAAGCATACTCCCATTCTGCTTCGCTTGGTAAAGTGTAGGTTCTACCTGTATACTGCGAGAGGCGTAAGCAAAATTCAACAGCATCATACCAAGAGACTTGCTCAACGGGTCTGTTATCGCCTTTAAAATTAGATGGGTCTGGTTTGAGTGGGCGGTTTACCCGAGTTAACTGGGCGACAAATCGCCACTGCGCTTGAGTTATAGGGTATTTACCGATGAAAAAAGGCTGTACAGTGACTTGATGCTGGGGACTCTCTGCGTTACGACGTTCGAGTTCGTTTTTTGGTGCCCCCATTATAAAGCTTCCCCCAGGTATTGCAACCATTTCTATTCCTAATGCGGCTGGCTTTCCTGGGGTTTCACCTAAATATTCGGTAAAATAAAATGCTTCTTTTTGTTCTCGTTTAATAATTTCTCCGCGTATATCGACTTCTACTGTTTCAAGCTGAAAGGGTTTTAATTGTTCTTCTGGTTCGTCGTCGGTAATAACTGCTACGTCATATTCAAAGGGTTGTAGCTCAACTCCCAATGCTGCGGTGATGTTCTTTTCTTCCTCATCCTGAATAAGTGTACCATCAAATACCTGCTGTGCCCATTCCAATAATAATGGTTGAAAACCTTTCTCTGATAACAGGTCAGCGTAGTTCTCTACTAACATTCCCCATCGAATCCGCTCTTGAGCATCTGCGAAGGTTGTTAAGCTTTGCAATTCTTTTTTAATGGTATTAATTAAGTCTTGTGCATCCGGACTTATGTATGCTAAAGCTGTCCAGTTTGAACGCTCTCCAAAAACTAAGGCACGGTCATTATCCTCAACCAGCAAGCGACTAGCAACATATTGGGACATAAAATTAGCTAGTTCCTTGAGCCGCTGTTCCCCAAACTCATCACACAAACGACGAAGTAAGGCATCTCTCGTTTTCCCCTCCATTTCATACAGGTCGTAACCTATAGGTTGGCATAACCCCGATAGCAACACGTCTGGTGCTGCATACCACGGACAATCTGGCAGAAAATTCTCACGCAAACAGTAGAGCAAATCTGAGGTTAGAGTAAGGGGAAAAGCAGCATGATAAGCTAAAAATAGCGCATCCGCTCCGTAGCGTTGTGCAAAAACCCGAATGCGACGAGTTGTTAAATTCTCTCTATTTTTGGGTTTGGTTAAAGATGGGGATAAATCTGCCATGCCTCAATTTTACCCTCCTGTGGATTTTCTCGCGTTGCTATTCGTAAACTGGCAGGTTCATAGGTTAACATTTTGCCATTAAGTATTGCGTTTATCGTCCAAGCAGAAGTTTGCTTCCATCGTTTAGACGGTAGAGGATTCAGCCAAATTAATTGGCGAATACACGGGAATAGTGCTTTCAAGAAATTTGCTATTCCCTCGATGCGTTCTTGGCTATAAGTGGCTGTAGCAGCTCCAGCATCACTTAAAATTAGAACTATTGTACGATTGCGATGTAGTTTAGGTAACAGATTAGTAAGTGGTTCGGCTTTGGTAGGATAATGCCAATGGTAAAGATATTCACCAGGATAACTTGTAAACCGATATACACTTGCGAGAGTAGTTCGAGCTTCATCAATTGCTCGAATCAAAGGTTGGAGCGCAGGAAAAAATGGTTCCATTGCTGGGCTATCATCAATTAGTAATAAAAGTTCGGTTCGGCGAACTCGTACTGGACGCATTACTACGTTACTAAAAATACCCTCTCGTTCAATTTTCTCAAGGGTCGCCTCAATGTCAAGTTCATAGTTCTTATCAAGACATACTGCTTTTCGCAGCAGGCGCCAAGCTACTAGTATACGACGGCGGAAATAAACCCACCATTACGAGCCTTGAAAAAATCATGATTTGCAGCCTTTGAAAATGGTAGGCGTATTTACGCCGCACGGTACTAGAACATCTTGCAACTGTATCGGAAAATCCCTAGGACTAAAGTGAAAATCATTCCTAGTATGAGCAAAAATAGGGGGAGCTGATGAAGTTTGCACAGCAACCGGGACTTGTTTTTCACCCTTTACCTGAGTTGATGGCGCTCCTTTTTTCCTTGGTGGAATCTGAGGTAAATTCGTTGATATACTCTTTGATATGTTGTTTGAAGAAGTAGAAGGGCTATTATCTGGTGGTTTTGTCTTTGCCTCTACAGGCGCCTCTACAGGCATTTTGGTATGATGCTGCTGGATATAATTTTCAAAAGTACGGTCAAAAATCTTGGCATCATAGTTATCACAGGGTTTGACCCATAATAATCGGCAAACACGCTTGATATCTTGCCATCCTCCTAACCCGTAACCCTGAATAACAGCTTTTTGCAATAACTCATACTGCTCCAACGTTAAAGCCATTCCAGCTTTTCGCAATTCTTGGAACAAATCAAATAATAATGTATCCAGTACAATAGATTGAAAATCTCTCATAAGGCTCAAGTCAACCTTCATTTAAGTTTTTTGTTTGACTTCTTTGATACAAATCCTGGTCTTGTTTTGTTTTCAGCAGTATTCCTAATAATGGAAGTTTCTTGGACAATTCATCTAAATCCTTTAATGCTTGATTAATATCTTCTTTATTTAAGAGCGCTGTAAGAAATTCTATAAACTCGCTTGTTCCGGGTGGTCTGCTTCCAGGAATAGTTTTTAGTAGCTCGCGAATACTATGAAAACGATTTATAGCTTTTTCAACTAATTTTTCTTGCTCTATTACCTTTTGCCCAAAACGTTGAGCGATAATATCCCGCAATTGTTCGTCGCTAGGAAAATCTACAAAAAAGTACAAACATCTACGCAGGAAAGGTTCTGGTAAAGGTTTCTCACGATTACTAGTAATAAAAATAATCGGCTTATTCTCAGGTGTTGAAAATGACTCTCTGGTTTCTGGTACTTCAAAACGCAATTCTTCTAACTCAAGTAGTAAGTCATTAGCAAAATCGCTGTCAGCTTTATCAATTTCATCAATCAATAAAATTGGACGGTAAGGATGTTCTTGTAATGCTTTACCTAACGCTCCAAAATCTCGATAATTTTTTTTATCCTGTAATCGGTTTTTTAAATTTCCAGTTTCTACAATTCCCAAAAACTCTTGTAATCGCTTCGGGTCAGTTCCCATTAATTGAGCGTCCCGCAATCTTGCAACAGCATCATAATTATAAAGTCCGTCACGAGCGCGGGTTGTAGATTTTGTATTCCAGATATAATAATCCCACCATTTTTGTTCGTCTTTTTTTAGATATTTTTGTGTAAATTCATAGGCAACGGCGCCAGCTAAACGAGTTTTACCACAACCGGGTTCCCCTTCTAAAAGTAATGGTCGCTCCAGTGCAATTGCTAAATTAACTGCTTCGATTAAATCTTCACCGGGTAAATAGGGATAGAACATTTGCTGATTTGGGTCTTTAGTTTCCCTCTCAGGTTGGTACTTCCCTGTATATTCATACTTTATTTTTTGTTTATTACTCATACTACTAACTTCCAATAAGGTTCAATTGCTGTAATACCATCTCCAATTTGAAATATCGTTTGACAGATTTCTTCAAGCACTTCTGATGGTTCCTGTTGCCAAGTTGGGATATCATTAACAACTATTGATTGTATTTCATCATCTGCTCGATTCAGTAAGGAATATACTTTTTCTTGACTCAACCAATTTATGACATCATCATTTAAAATTTCATTTAAAGGTGTCAGCGAAATAGAATATTGAGGTTTATTAATTTGAGGAGGTTCAATAAAATTAAATAGTTGTAATTTATTTAACACAGTACTATTTTTTTCCGCTAGGAGTAGAATAAGTCGCGAACGAAAAGAACGCTCTGTTGCTGGTATTAAGCCAACTTGGTTTACTAAATCTGACCAGAAAGCATGAAAATCATACATTTTCTCGTTATCTAAACGGCTAATACCATAAACAGCAATAATTACAGATTTATGTTTACACAAATTAGCCAAACCTTGAATTATTTTCTCACGGTTTAGATTGCCTCCAAATTCCTGCTTAAATTCTTGCCAAAAAGTATCAAAGTTACTTCGCATAGGATGACTATGAATGCGAATTATAAATTTTTTTGCTTGCTGAAAATCTGGTACGCATCCTGCTAAACGTCGCATTAACCAGCGCTGAGTTCTTTCTTCATCTGTCCGAATCAGAAATACTCCTTCTCTGCGGTGTGCTATTGCATCTCTAAACACTTGCTCTTGGCTACTATAGTTTAACAAGTGCAATAGTTCTGCTATTTTCTCATTATCAGATGGCTGAGTAGTTAAGCTAGGAGAACGTGATAAAATCTTAAATGAACTTTTATTTACTTCACAAACAAAAGGTTTTAAATTGCACCAAAACTCACTCAAAACTTTTGCTGGAATCATAAATGATGCTTTGACTTTTTCGCGCTTTCCATCCGAAGCAAGTTCTGCCGCAGCCATGATTCCAATAACTCCGCCAAGGGTATCAGTCCATACAGGGGCGCCACTAAAACCACCTTCTACATAATAATCACTCTGTTCTAGGACAACCATTTGCACCTGTCCATTCCCCAATTCGTCCCGTAACTCTCCTGTAGTCCATACACCACCATCGTATCCACTAGGGAAACCCATAACCTTGAAATTATTCCATGAATAATTTCCTAAAACTAGCCCAATTGAAGAAACTTCTTCTGTTAAATCTTCCTGTAATTCCAAACCTGCAATATCATCACCACTAATCCACCCTTCAGGGGATATGGGCTTCCAAAAAACAACCTTCGCCTTGATTTTTTGCTTTGGTTTAGCACTAGCAGGGAGAGGAAAATCTACCTCTACCAAACCTTCAGGACAATTCTCAGTAGTATGTTCAATCCCCAAAGCATCAGCAACTACATGGGCACAAGTTAAAATATGACGATTAAATACCAAAAAACCCGAACCTACAACAGACCCATCTGTTGAGCGGTAGATTCGAGCAATAGCTTTTTTATACAGTTCGTATCTTTCGTCTTCCATGAAGTAGCTACACTGATTCCTTACTCCACTTCACAGCAATCTCAAAAGTTAGCTCGCTTCCCAGAGAGCTAAATACTATTCCAGCATTAGCAGTCAGCTTAATCCCGAACTTGACTTCAGTTTCATTTGGGCTAATATCCTTGAGTTTAGAAACAACGGTTGTAAGAACAGGTTTTATATCATCTAAAGCTTTATCAAAAGTTTTGCTTGCTGGCACAACAGCCAATCCATTGTCGCGAGATACAGGTTTGGGAGGCATACCAGTTTGCCCGACTGTTTTTTCTACTTCAACCAAAAACTTGGTACCATCTTCCAACACAAACTCAACCAACTGTTTTTCTGCCATAGTGCTTTGTCTATAGATTTTATGTATTTTGATATGGAACTGATTTAAATGTAGTATGCAAAAGCATCTCTACTGTTAAATGACAATCTTATATTATTTTGGTTTTTTTGGCGTGATTTCTATGATTTTTCGGTTGCCGCTCACAGTAGATCACCTAACAATCCCTTCACTACTAGTATTTCCTCAGTTTCACATAATTTTTCTATACATTCCTTTATTTAGATACTACCGTCGTTGCCAAAGCTACTTTTGTAGTTGGAGAAGGAAGACGCACAGATGCTTTATCCCTTTTCTATTACTTTGGGAAAATAAAAATAAGAGCTAAACTTTCAAGCCCAGATATATCGGGCATTTAAGCCTTTATTTTCGTTATTAATCACATCCACCCCTTTTACAGAAGCAGCCCACGAAAGAAACATGGGAGCAGGTGCGCTAGTAAACAATATAGCCATAGCCAAAGCATTGCGGTCACAGTTTGATTCTTTGATTTTTCAAAAAATTCTGCGTTCTGTATGAACATAAAAGTATTTTGACCACTTTATACCTATTGAGTATCATTATTCATATGTACTAATAATGATAGTACTTTTATATTTCCTGATTAAACATTGCTATCTCATCACCCCAACAATCCCAACCAACACGAGATTGCCGTGCGAACATCTCCAGCTTACTCATGTTTGGACAAAGTTTAGACACTAAAACATAAAATTCGTCAGGCTTACGGCTGTGTTCTCGTCGAGGCGCCTTTATAATAGTTGACTCATTACTTAGCGTCTTAGTATTTGAGAAAGCCTTAACTTTTCCCCTTGTCGCCAGAATACAATGCTCCGTAGCGTTTCTCAACCAATGTCCCGTACCAATACGAGTGGCGCCGTTTTTACTTATCTTCTCCCAAGTTAGGATAGTTTTTTGCTCAAATCCCCAATGCTTAATGCATTCTGCCGCTTCAATTAAATGGTTGTTGGTAAACCAAAGCCAAAGGACACAGCCAGCACGTTCGGCTAATTCAGGTATAGGTAACTTTAAAATTTCCTCTAATTTCATAGGTTTGTAGGGAATGCGATTTCTATGGGTTTGGTCGTCATTACGCATTGAGTAATACCAGGGAGGGTCTAAAACAATACACTGGTATACTTTTTCTGGCAGTGGTATTTTACCGTTGTTGAGTAAGCCTTCAAGTTTTGCTAGGCGGGTTAGGTAACTCATATCTTGCACCTAACGTGTAAACCCGGACAAAGTGAATTAGAGAGGATAAAACTGTAACTACAATATAAATTTTTTATTTACGTATATAATATATTTTTTTTAACTAGGTTACACCGAA
>JAESFJ010000152.1_pt1 | contig 72172 bp, 48 predicted proteins | sample 9266161 | NCBI WGS metagenome assembly JAESFJ01 (sample SAMN14506165, study PRJNA617096) | algae metagenome | isolation source: Calothrix sp. FI2-JRJ7 and co-occurring heterotrophs from granitic desert soil | place: USA: Red Pass Lake area, Fort Irwin, California | collected 2000-06-01
ATCCTGTAGTGAGCTAGTAAATGAGTTAATGAAATTAAATCTCAATAAACGCAAGTATTATCAACGAGGCATGAGAGCTATGAATCTTATTGAATCTATGTTGTAGGCGCCTTTGTCACCCCTTCAGCACACAAATATAGTAGGAACTTTAGGATTCCCAATAAATACACGCCCCCCTAATGCTGCATAATCTACAATCCAGTATTCAGGAATTCCCATCGCTTCATAATCACGAAGTTTATTGTAATAATCATCCTGCCAATTAGTACTAACAACTTCTACTATCAATTTGACCGAACTTGCATTTTGAATAATTGATTCGCCTTCCCAGCGTGTCTCTGTGCCAATAGTGTCTTGATTCAAAACAATAATGTCTGGTTCGTAGCCTGTTAAGTTATTAGGTTTTACAATAGATTCTTTGGGTATTGTCCAAATTCTACGTTTACCCATCGAAGAGATGGTTATGAGTAATTCTTCCATTAAATAACCTGCTAAATCTGAATGCTTCCCTTTAGGCTTAGGCATTTCAACAATTACTCCATCATGCAATTCGTAATGTACTTCTGAATTTTCTTTCTCCCATTCGATAAATTCATCGAAGGTGTATAGTTTTACTTCGGGTAAGGCTTGAGTCATCGCAATTTACCAATAATAATTAATTTGTATTTATAATTTTACTCATTCTCCTTATTTGGTTATGCACTCCGTTAGTACTTTTAGTATATTAAGGGCGCCGCGAATTTGCTTTTTTAACAAAGCAATGGTAAATCCCCATCATATTCACTGTCGCACTACGCATGTACTTGCGACCAACGAAAAGCGCGACTTGCGACTTGTTTTAACGGTGCCAACGATTTAGGTTGAGCGAACTTGCTTCGTCTTCGTCGGCGTGCAGGTAGTTATCGATGGTAATTTTACCGCTGGAATGTCCTAGTGTTTTGGTAATTACGTGGATGGGGGTATTTTTAGCTGCGTGGGTGGCGTGGGAGTGGCGCAACCAGTGGGGTGAGGGTATGCGTGTTAGTCCTGCAGATACTGCAATATCTTTGATGATGCGGCGAATGTGTCTGTCGGTTACGGGTTCTGAGGTTTTTTGACTTCGGAATATGGGTTCTGTTTTGTCGCTTGGGCGCCGACGGTTGGCTAGTAAAAATTGGTAAAGTTCTGTAGGGAGACGCACGTCGCGTTCTTTGTCTCCTTTGCCCACTACTTTTATATATGGTAATCCTGATTGGTTGAGGTGTATTGCATTCCAGGTGAGTGTGGCTACTTCGCCAACTCTAAACCCTCCACAATAAAATAACTCGAACACTAAGTAGTTGCGCTGCGCTTGAATTTTTTTCTGAGGTGTTTTGGCGCCGCTTATTGCTAAAACTGCCGCGTTGCTCATCATTTCTATTTCGGTGACGGATAGTGTTCGCTCTTTTATCTTCTTACGTTCGGCTGGCACCTTCAATAACATTGCTGGGTTCGCGCGCAGATACCCAACATCACACCCATACCGCAAAAAACTTTTGAGTGATGCAAGGCGCCTTCTAACTGATGCGCGCGCAATATGTCCCATTGTTTCCCTCTTTAATAGATAAGCTTTGTAATTATCTACGTCTTCTTTGGTGATGGTGTGCAAATTCAAATCATCGAGGTCGGGGTAGTCAATACCTAATTTGTATTGGACAAAATGCATTACGTCGTTACGGTAAGCGCGCGCTGTTTGCTCTGACTCGCGTGAACCTAACCAACTGCTGAATAATTCGCTTGTTGTGTTGGCGCCTGTAATTTTTGTGTTGCCCGTTGCTTTAACCACTGCATCAACAGTTGCCTGAATAAATGCTAACTGCTCAGGTGATAAATGAGCAATCGCCTCGCTCAATTGGGTTTTGTCGATGTTGGAATTGGTGGCGCCTTCCATTACAAACTGCCTCAATATATATAATGATGCTGACTCTATGTATCATTATGACCGATAACGGCTGTTCCCAGACATTTATTTCCACACCACACTTTGGCACCTGTTTACTCTCTATACTGGTAATGTTTTTATCAATCTATACGTAATGTAAATTTATGTTGCATTGCTGGCATTATAAAGTAGGATGCGTTATTGGTTGGCGGTTAAGGTAGGTGATAAAGGATACTGTGGTTGTGATGATTTTGTATGGGGGATTATACGGTTTTTTGTTGTGATATTGGATGCGTAGGTGTGAGTGGAAGGCGCCTGGTGTTCTGTATCCTGTATCGCGCGTCTGGTGTCCGGTGTGCCGTGTCCGGTGTCCCGTACCTGTATCCTGTATCGCGCGTCCCGTTCCCCTCACCAAACGAAGGGTGGGGTTATACGAGCGAAGCCTGCCAGGAGCAGGCTGTAAGTCTTGATTTTGCGTTTTGTTGATATAAATGAATGTTTGTTGAGAGGGAAAAGGTTAAGTATTTATACTGAATGTGGATTCTGGTGAGCCGGGAGTTATCGGCGCCTTTTATGCGAGACTGAAATATGAAATAAACTGCTTTCCTTAAAGCTTAAAGTATTTATATTTTTACTTTTTTAGTCCATTTTAATGGACGGATGCTATTAGCCTTTTCATTTGATTCCAAGGCGATCAAAGTGTGTTATGAAGGTGATAGTAATAAAAGAATTTTTTATAGCATTTGGGGCAATAATTAACACATGGCTCGTACTTCTACACCTAAAAAAACGGCTGCTGATACGTCAAAAACGAAGACTAGGCGCCAAAAATCAAGTACTGCTAGTAATAACAATTCAATTTTAAATGCGGATAAAAATGATAATAATTTTATTGATTTATCTGAGTCGGTGAGCCAGTGCGTTGGGCGGGTTTCCCGACTTGAAGCAACTGGCGAACCCCCAAGGGTGGCGCCTTCCTTGCAAGAAGATAGTGTAGATGTAGCGGCGCCATTGGTAACTACGGATAAAACTTTTGATACTATTGATGCCGTAGTTACTACGAGTAGTGATGGGGTGCAATCTGGAGATACTGCTTTAAAATGCTATTGAGTACGATTTGAGTTTAAAGGAAATCCGCGCGGAAGTTAAAAAATATAATCCTGCTCCCCAAAAAGCTCAACTGCAAACCCGCATGGAGAATGCTTATAATAATTTTAAAAAAAGTAAGGCATGGGATAATCCTGAACTGCACGACAAGTTGGCGCCGATACTATCCCAGTTAGAAGCGATATTGGGTATCGAGGGTTAATGGGGTGGTTGGTCGCTCTGGTTATTACTAAGTGTTTTTTAGAATAAATATACTAATATTATCTCTCTTCTGTCACTCTCCAAAAAAATCAAAAGCAATGCTAAAAACTCTCACTGAAATTGGGTTTGTAGTTCTATTTTCTAATATGATAAACATTATCACTGCTTTATTCTGAAACCCTTGTCCTACAAATATGCCAGCTTTTAATCTACGGGATGTGACAGAAGAGAAATATTCTCCTTAGTTATTTTTGGTTTAAATTATATCTCTATTAAATCTTTCCATTGTTCTTTAGCAAATTTAATTAGTCCTTCAGTACGAGATTTAATTTTGTCACTATCCCACACATCATATTCTGAAACAATTGCATTTAATAGTTTGATATTAGCTTTCTTGTAGACTTCCTTTTTCTCATCAAAGGATTTGTTGCTAGCTTCGGAATTTAAACTAGGCGCCATAAACAGGAGTGTGAACAAATTCTTTACCTGAAGGCAGGTGTGTAAAATTTTACGGCATCTGTCCAGATTATGAATGAACGTTCACTCGTAGGTAATATCATAGTAGTGGAATTTAGTACACCTATATCAACTTTTGCCATAAAATGAGTCAAATTAAAGAAAAACATACTGTAGCTATGGATTTAGCGGAAGCTGCTTTTGTTGCCAAACTTCGAGGTGATTTAGAAGAAGCTTCGCAACTTACTCGACAAGCTTTTGAGAAAGAGCAAGAAGCTGCTGCATTAGTTGCTCATCAATTAGATGCAGAACCAACTCGCTCGATTTTACATCGCAGTGCAGCAACTCTAGCTATCGATTGTGGAGAATTGAAAGCCGCAGAACGTTTAATTGCAACCGCTTTATCCGGAAATCCTCCTGAAGAAATAGCTGAAGAATTAAAGGACTTGTTTATCCAAATTAATTTACGCCCTTATTTAGAGCGTCGTGGTATAGATGTTGATAATGAACAAATCAACGCTTTAATTTTAAAGAGTAAATAGTTTATATCTGAAAGAATGAGACATTAACCTTAAACAATTAGCATAATTAGCTCTAACTTCAATTAGACATCTCCAGAAAACATTTTGAAATCACTACGATATTTTTTTAGCTTTGGATATTTAACCAATTATGTTAGAGTTAGTACAAATTGGTGAATTAATGACGAGTGTAGATACCCCTGGCGCCATAAACTTGTGGCAGATTCCCATACTATTGAAGAATATCAACGCGCTTGCAGCCATCTTATTAATGTACAAGTTTTACGCATAGCTATCTTGAAGATAATGTTGCTCGTCAATTAATTGAGCGTCGAGTTGCAGATTTTACCTTGCGTTATGAACCGGATGCTGTTGAATATGTGTTATATCATGTCCGGTAGCGTGACTATAATTAAATTATTGTCATCTGTACTAATATAAATAATATTAACAGCGCTACTGTGGTTCTTCCGGAATTAGCGTGCTAAATTTTAATCGCAGTCGGTAACTTTCCTTTAAAATCAAGGCTTACAGGCGCTTATAGTCGTGCATTTTAGTTAGAATGCAGTATTGTAGTCAAAAATGGCTATAATAAAAGCCTAGTAAGAATTTCAAGCTTATTTTTCAATAATTTAGCACGCGCTTTGTACGGAAGAGCCATGTTTTTTAGGCGCCAGTTCTGGTGGTAAATTTTTTGCATCTTGTCCTTCTTTTAAAACACGAGGAATAATTTCTCGATAAATAGGGTTAGCTATTACTAGTCCACCATTTGGTTCTCGACGTAATAAACCTAAATCAACTAAATATTGTCGGTCGTCATCTGGTGTATTACCTAATGTATCTCCCGCTAACATTGGTTCGATTATTGCTTTGATTCTTGTTTCAGTAAGTCTATCCGCAAGAGAATCAAGGTGAGTATCTTTACGCGAAATTAATATTTCTTTAGCCTGAAAAATATGTTCTACTGTAATTGTTACTTGTGTATCAGTTACTAATTGTTCTACGATTTCTTTTGCTAAGGCGTTGATTAACCAGGGTTGTCCATAAGTTAAATCATAAGCCATTTGGGCTGCTTCAGCAGTAAAAACCTGTCCTGTATCTAAAGTATGCTCTTGATATAATTCTACAACTTCGGCGGCATTAAAATACCTCATTGTTAATGAGCGGTCTTTAATGTTGAAAGGACTTGCTGTATTTAACCTCTCTTTACCACCAGAAGCAACTTTATAATCTCGCACATCCCGCATACCGACTAACCCTACAGATGAATGAAAGTTTTTGGGACGTTCAGAATAGCTATCACGCAACTGCCGCAAAACAGAAATTAATACTTGGTTTTCTAGGGAATCTATTTCATCTATAAATAGTACTAAAGGTCACGGAAAATAGTACTAAAGGTCACGGACAACTTTGTGCCCAGAGCCTCAGATTAGCTCGAATTCTCTGTCCGGGTGGTCCAGAAATCCAATCAGGAGGTTGTAAGTCGGATGGTAATCAGTCTACTATTTTATCACGCCATGTCGCCAAAATTGCAGACTCGGCGCCTCCAATATCATCTTTAAAAGCGTTTCCGACTTCTACCGATAAAGTAGCTGCACAGTACTCTCCCATGCGGGTTATTTGTTCAGCTAACGCTAGTATTGCTGTAGTTTTACCCGTTTGACGTGGTGCGTGGATTACAAAATAACTGCGTTGCCTAATCAAGCGCTCAAGAGAAGGCAATCGAACGGTAGGTGACAACATGTAGTGGTCGTCCCTGTTACATGGACCTGAGATGTTGAACCAACGAAACATAACAATGGAGCGCAAGCTTATTGTGACAATGCCCAGTGTAGCGCATATGAGCAAGTGCTAATGCCCATCTGCCGTAAATTTCAAAATGTTACAGGCATGTTCGTTCTTGTAATATATAACAATATCGAATAGGCACCTTTAATAATTCTGATGGTTTCATTTCTAAATAGGGTAAGTAAAACTCTGATTGTCAATCATCCAGAAGATAGAAAATATTATATTGATTTTTCTTCGGTACGGGTTGCAGCACTAATTATCGCTAAAAACTTAGACGTACACAATTAAACGCCACCAGCAAAATCAACCAGACTCTCGCAACTGATGGTTATGCAGCATTTTTCAAAAGTAAAAGATTTCGAGAGTGGTTTACCTGCATATTACTCTAGTGAGCCACCCTACAGAGTAATAAGGTGGCTCAAAGCGAGCCAAAACAAGTTAGTACTCTAGTATTGAAACTTAGTCAATATCCAGGGATAAAGAGGTAATATGTTGAATTTTACAAATCGCAAGAACGTTCCAACACTACCCAAGCATAAAAATAATGCTCAAAAATTTTATACGTATCTTGTACTGAATAATGAAAAGGGATTATCTTCGCTGCAATGGAAGAATCAGCCAATTTTACAGCGTAATATTAAGTTGTATGAACAAATGCACGACGAGTTTCGTAATTTATGCAGTCAGGAAGATAGAGGAAATGGAATAGCACAGTTTTGGCGCCAAATTGTACTGAACCAACAAACTACTGTTTCTTGGGAACCGACGAATAAAACGCAGTTAGCATGGGAACATTTAGCTTCTTATTTTGAAGAAAAGTGTTATTGGACAGCTAAAGATTTATGCCGGGACTGTAATTTAGAGACTTGGGAAGAATTTTTATGTTTAGCAAGATTGCTAGTTTATAATCCTCTCAAATTAAGAGAAATTTTAGTTCGTTACAATCCTTCTAAAGCCAATATAGATTCTTATGTATATGAAGTTTTAACTAACCATGTCAAAAGTGAAACTACTCAAAATAAATTCTCGCGTTGGCGCCTTCTTTACAGCAAAAGTGATAAAGAGTTGAAAGAAGCACTACAAGTATTTGGACGTAAGGAACCAGAAATTTCACAGCTTATCTTTGCTAGAAAATATTTTAAAGAAGTTTATTTGATAAGTAAAGTCAAAAATCCGGCTCGAAAGTCCGGTCAAAAATGGCTAAATCCAGATGCACAAGATTTTGAGCAATCTGCACAGTGTTATAATGCAGAAAAATTTAGTAAGTCGGCGCCATACGAAGTATTAGTTAATTCAACAAACGTTACTGGTAAACTAATTCAAGAGTGGATGCAGGTTTGTATCCAAGCATTAGAACAATATCCCAAATCAATTTTACCTAAGTTTTCACTTGAAGCTTTGCAATCAACAGGAATTGAAGTTCAATCTGAATCAGCAACCGAAAAACTTGAATTGACAGAAGATATTAGCGAAGATGACTTTTATTTTTCAAAAGAAATTAATCCAGTTTTATCTGAAATTTTAATAACATTGAAGCCTGATGCTCAAAAATTACTATTTCTTTATTATGGTTTTAAGTTCAGTCAAAAACAGCTAGCTGATACATTAAATATTAATCAAAGTACTATTTCTCGTTGTATAGCAAAATCTACTCTCAATTTATTAAATAAGATGTTGGAAATTTCACAACCACATAAATGGACAGATGATTGTGTGAAAAGCTGGCTTAAGCAAAGCTATCAGGCGCCTATCCATTCAGATATAATTCAAGCAAGTTTAGTTGATGCTGTGAAGAAACTTTCAGTTGAAGAACGAAATATTTTACAAGGTTATCGTAATCAACAAATAAATCAAGAAGACACAAAACTTAGCAAAATAATTTGTCATTTACAAAATAACTTATTATTAAATATTGACAATTGGATGAAAAAATATATCGATAAATGGTTGACAAAGCATTATAAAGCTCTTATGATAGATATTTTAAATGGTTCTAATAATTTAGAAACAAAAACAATAGTTTCTTTCGTTGAAAAACATCTTCAATCTGCAACAAAAGTCATCGTTAAATAGTTGGATAATGTGAGGAAAATACTATGTTGAGATTACCTGATTTTATGTCAATTGACACAACAAAATTATGGCTGAATATTTCGCCAGCAGAACAAGAAAAAGCATATAGACATGCTCAATGCTATTCTAATCCAACTGCTTGTTATAATGCTTATTTGAGTAGCGTTTGTTTGTATCAGTTTCTCAATTGGCTTCAAGATTGGTCACGCGAAGAATATAATTCAAGCGCTTCCGTTTTTCCTTCTGAGCAAGATATTACTCACATTTGGGAAGTTGTCAGTGGTGCAGCTATTCAATTTGGTAATACTCGAATAGTATTAATTCCAACAGAAACCTTAGATTTAGATGTTTTATGTGTACCTCAAGAATGGGTAGATATTGAAAGCTGGAAAGCTGATTACTATGTTGCTATACAAGTTAATTTAGATGGTGATGATGATTGCTGGATGCGAGTATGTGGTTTTACAACGCATCGTCAACTTAAAAATCAAGGTATTTGTAACGAAGATTCTCGTACTTATTGTTTACCACGAGAAGCATTAGCTGATAATATTATTTCTTTATTTGCAACATTGGAATTAAATTTGCAGGTGGAAGTACCTTCTCTTGTAAGCTTATCTGAAGCTGAAGTTACAGATTTATTACATATTTTAGGTGATGCATCTGTTTATACTCCAAGATTGTTCGACATCCCGTTTACTAAATGGGCAGCACTTATTTCTAATGAACAATGGCGCCAACAACTTTACAATCGACGTTTAGGTATAGTCAAAAATGTTGCGTCAGTGTCTTCAGTAAACGAGTCAAGAGCTTTAGTCAATCTTAATCAATGGTTTGAAAAGTTTTTTGAAGCAGGTTGGCAGTCTGTTGATGTACTTGTCAATACGCATTTACTAAATTTACCGCTTGAGTGTAGAAATTCCCACAGCAAAGGATTAGCACAAAAAGGCGCCAAGTTAATTGACTTGGGAATGCAAATCGATGGAAAATCTGTAGTGCTGTTACTTGCTATTTCTACTGAAGCTGAGGGAAAAACAGGAGTGGTTGCACAAGTTCATCCTACTGGTAATGATAGCTACTTACCACTGAATTTAAAGTTGTCACTTATAGAATCTGGTAACGTTTTACAAGAAGTTCAATCTCGTCGTCGAGATTGCTATATTCAATTAAATCGGTTTAAAGTGCAAAGGGGTGCTAATTTTAGTATTAGACTGGTTTTAGGCGAATTTAGTATCACCGAAGATTTTGTAATTTGATACAAAACTTAATTTAATACAGTAATTGCGCCATGAGTAAGTTAGTTGTTATCAGCTTAGACGACGGTAGCTTAAATGATGGGTTTTCTCTAGTCACCGCACAATATTGGGAGACTAGCAATTCTCTTCCAGTCAAGTTTAAAGGTAGTCTACCATCGGCGCCTGAAATAGGCGAAATTTACAAACGCTTTCAGTTAATATATGAATCACTTCATGGACGTATGGTAAAACGCACGATGATTGAAATTGATTCAGTGGGATTAAATAATGTTAGCGAAGTTGATTTTGACGAGGTTAAACAGCAGTTGTACAAAGCACTTAACGATTGGCTAAATTCCAACTTATTTCGTTCAATTGACAAACAATTAAGGACACGACTAGCTAGCGATGATGAGCTTCAAGTCATTTTTGAAATTAATGATAGTTTATTACGGCAATTGCCTTGGCAGTTGTGGGATTTTTTTGAAGATTACCGTCATGCTGAATTTGGATTAAGTTCTCCTAAATATGAACGAGTCAAACCGTTAAATAAAAATCATAGCAGAAGTAAAGTTAGAATTTTGGCAGTATTGGGAAATAGTGTCGGAATTGATGTGCAAAAAGACCGGAAGTTTTTAGAAGATTTACCGGATTCTTCAACAGTTTTTTTAGTCGAACCTTCTCGTCAAGAATTAGATAGACATTTGTGGGATGAAAAGGGTTGGGATATTCTCTATTTTGCAGGTCATAGTGATAGTGAAAATAATCGAGGTAAAATACATATTAATCAAAATAGTACTTTAACAGTTGCTGAGTTACGAAATGCTTTAAAATTCGCAATCGCGCGCGGTTTAAAGTTGGCTATATTTAATTCTTGTGATGGTTTAGGTTTGACGCAGCAGCTAGCAGATTTACAAATTCCACAAATTATAGTTATGCGTCTGAATGTACCCGATGTAGTTGCACAAGAGTTCTTAAAATATTTTCTCACTTCCTTTGCTAGAGGTACACCTTTTTATATGGCAATGCGTTACGCGCGTGAAAGGTTACAGGGTTTAGAAGATAATTATCCGGGTGTGTCTTTGCTACCTGTTGTTTGTCAAAACCCAGCTGAAGAACCTACCACTTGGCAAGAAATGAAGAATTTTCGCAGTATAACGACGACTCAGCTATGGAAACTTTTCCCAATAATACTTCTAAGTGCATATTTAACTTCATTAATACTACCATTTATTTTTGAAAAATTACCATTCCATTTTGTCGGTAGACCATCAAGTTCTTTCCAAAATAGTTGTGATAACATTTCTATCATTGGAAGCGACGTATCAGCAAAATGTAAAACAGTAGATAATAAGGATAATTTGACAACTATTAGCGTTCCTGGTATTCGCAATGATAATGGAAATTTATCGTTTGTAGGTTTTAATAATCTTAGTAATTTTCATTCTGCTAATGAGTGCAAAAACATTTATATTAATAGGGATGTAATATCAGGAAATTGTCGTAGAAATGATGGCAGCTACAATTTAACTAGTATTTCTCTTCCTGGCATTCATAATTATGATGGAAATTTGAGCATAAATCAGGAAGACAAAGGGAAATACTTATGTACTGAGTTACGAGTTATAAAACATTCGTTTTATTTATGTAATTTTGTTATTTAAGACCTATAATTTTTGAGTAATTATTTTACTAATTAAAAAGGGCAAGTGCAATGAGTAAATTAGTTGTAATCAAATTAGACAAAGGTAGCTTAAATGATGGATTTACTCTAGTGACCGCACAATATTGGGAGACTAGTAGTTCTCGTCCAACACAGTTTACAGCTAGTTTACCACCGGCGCCTGAAATAGGTGAAATTTATAAACGTTTTCAATTGATGTACGAATCACTTCATGAACGCATGGTAAAACGTTCGATGATTGAAATTGATTCAACCGGATTAAATAATGTTAGCGAAGTTGATTTTGGCGAAGTTCAACAGCAGTTACATTCAGCACTAAACGACTGGCTAAATTGTAACTCATTTCGTCCAATTGACCAACAATTAAGGGCACGGTTGGCTTTAGATGACGAACTCCAAGTTATCTTTGAAACTAGTAATTATCTATTACGACAATTGCCTTGGCATTTGTGGAATTTTTTTGAAGATTACCGTTATGCAGAAGTTGGATTAAGTTTTCCTAAGTACGAGCAAGTTAAACCATTTATTAAAAAACATAATATAAATCAGGTTAGAATTTTGGCAGTATTAGGAAATAGTGCCGGAATTGATGTTCAAGAAGATAAAAAGATTTTAGAAGGATTACCATCATCTTCAACTGTTTTTTTAGTCGAACCTTCGCGTCAAGAATTAGACAAACATTTATGGGATAAACGAGGTTGGGATATTCTCTTTTTTGCGGGACATAGCGAAAGTCAAAATAATAAAGGTAAAATACATATTAATCAAAATAGTACTTTAACAATTGCTGAGTTACGAAATGCTTTAAAATTTGCAATCGCGCACGGTTTAAAGTTGGCTATATTTAATTCTTGTGATGGTTTAGGATTGACGCAGCAGCTAGCAGATTTGCAAATTCCGCAAACTATAGTTATGCGTCATAATATACCTGATGTAGTAGCACAAGAGTTCTTAAAATATTTTCTGACCTCTTTTGTTTATACACCTTTTTATGTAGCAATGCGTTACGCGCGTGAAAGGTTACAGGGTTTAGAAGATAACTATCCAGGAGTATCTTGGTTGCCTGTTGTTTGTCAAAACCCAGCCGAAGAACCTGTAACTTGGCTTTCTTTATGCGGTCAACCTAATACAATTTCATTACCTCCCTTTCCAAATCAGAAATTTCAAATAATTTTTCTTGCCAGTATTGTTATTACCAGTTTACTAATGGGAATACGTTCGCTCTCGATATTACAATACTGGGAACTTTCAGTATTCGATACAATGATGCGAATGCGTCCTGCTGAAAAACCAGATCCTCGAATTGTAGTTGTTACCGTTACAGAAGCAGATATTCAAGCTCAAGAACAAAGGCAAAAATCTTCTATATCAGATGAAACGTTGCAAAAGCTATTACAGAAGTTACAATTATACAAACCAGCAGTTATCGGATTGGATGTTTATAGAGACTTTCCTGTAGACAAAAAGTATCCAGATTTGAAAACACAGTTGCAAAAAAATGATAATTTAATCGCTGTTTGTCAAGCTGCTAGTAGTAAAATACAGTCAAAGGGTGTTTCACGTCCTCCCGAAGTTTCTGAAGAGCGTACTGCTTTTAGCGATGTTTCGATAGATGATTATTCTATAATTCGTCGTCACCTACTTTCAATGAACCCAGACCCTGATTCACTGTGTAAATCAAGTTATTCATTTAGTTTGAGAGTCGCAATACAGTATCTTGGCACAAAGGGGATTTTATCAGACATAACAGAAGAAAATTTAATTAAACTAGGTGATGTTGTATTGAACCCAATAGATGTTCCTACAGGTGGATATCAAAAATTTAGTTCAGGAGGCTATCAAATATTACTTAATTATCGTTCTTCAAAAGATGTTAGCAAAAAAGTTACTCTTGGACAAGTTTTAAGCGGTGAGTTTAATAGTACACTATTTAAAGATAAAATTGTGTTGATAGGTGTAGATGCTGATAGTGTTAAAGATTATTTCTTAACACCATACAGTGTTGCAAATCCTGTACGGCAAGAAGTTCCGGGAGTAGTGATTCATGCTCACATGGTTAGTCAAATTATTAGTGCAGTATTAAATAAACGTCCTTTACTTTTTGCTTTACCTGTATGGGGGGAAGTTATTGTTGTTGGTGGTTGTTCAATACTAGGTTGCATTTTAGCTTTATATGCTAAATCTCGACTGCAATTTATTATCTTTATAGGTACTGTATTAATTGCTTTATATATAACTTGCTTAATTTTGCTTATTAGAGGATGTTGGGCGCCTTTTTTACCTTCGTCACTAGCATTTGTGTCTTCAGCTATTGCTGTTAAAGTTTGTAAAAATCAACAGCAAGATTGTCAATTTATTCTAGAGACTAAACATGTTTAGTTTCATTCTTACGGTATGTAACATCTAATTTATTGAGTTAAATATGAAAAAACTTTCTTATTTCACCACGCTACTAATTAGTGTAGCCATTTTAATGAGTTTAACAGAACAAGTAGTATTTTCACAAAATCAAGCAAATAAAAAAGTAAATTTTATTCAACCAATTTTGCGAAGACTACCAGTAAATAGAGGCGCCCCTAATGACAGAAGAGGAGCAGGATCCCGTGGTGAGTGTCCAGCAGTAAGTATGGCGCCTACAGGTTTAATGCCAATAGTAACATCGAATAATTCTTCATATGTTTTAGGTAATACCGAAACAGAATACCCGACTTTTTGGTATTATCTACCTTATCAGACAGAAAGCATTAGTTCTGTCAAATTTGCGCTCGTAGATGGAGACGAAAATTTATTGACTAAAGAACCAATTCCTGTTAATATATCTGGAATACCAGGAGTTATCAGTTTTACCCTTCCTAAAACCCAGCAACCTCTAAAAGAAGGACAGTTTTATCATACGTATTTATTAATTGATTGTAATCCTCAAAGTAATTCGGAAGATGTAGTGATTGAAGGGTTGGTTCAAGTTGTGGCGCCTACTGCCGAATTAAAAAAGCGTTTACAAACAGCAACAGAACGCGAAAAAGTTAGTATTTATGCTCAACAAGGTTATTGGCAAGATGCTATTACCACTTTAGGAGAACTCCGGCGCCAGTCCCAGAAAGATACAACTTTGATAGAAGATTGGAAAACATTATTAAATTCTGCAGGTTTGGAAAATATTGCAGCAGAACCTATATCACCTTGCTGTAAACCTAAATAAAAATTCGCATCTAGCAATCCGCGCATCATTTGTATTAACTTGATTTACACTATTTGTAGTTTACTCAAAATAGAGTGCAACTGCTGCTGATTGGAGAGTGCTATGTCTTTTATGACTACTCGTTGGAGCTTGTTATTACTTAGTACGATGGCTTTGGGGGCAAATTGTGCCAATGCCCAAATTATACCAGATGGAACTCTACCCAATAATTCCATCGTTACAGAAAATAATAGAACATTTGATATCACAGGTGGAACCCAAGCAGATGGCAACCTATTCCACAGCTTTAAATCATTTTCTCTCCGCATTGGAGAGACGGCAAACTTTAACTTTAACAATGCTCTAAATATTCAAAACGTTATAAGTCGGGTAACGGGAAGTACTAGCTCTAATATTAATGGTTTAATCAGAGCTACAGGAAATGCTAACTTATTTCTTATTAATCCCAATGGCATCGTTTTTGGACGAAATGCCAGATTGGATGTTGGAGGGTCATTTATTGCGACTACAGCCAATGCCATCAAATTTGGCAATCAGGGTTTTTTCAGTGCAATGAATCCAAATAATCCTGCATTACTAACAATTAATCCAACAGCTTTATTTTATAACCAAATTGCTGCTACTGCATCTATTCAAAATAATTCATCCGCACTATCTAGATTAGATCCATCCGGTTTATTTATTGCTACAGGGCTAGGTGTTCCGGATGGTAAGAGTTTACTGCTAGTAGGTGGCGATATCACTATGAATAATGGTGGTTTGTTTGCTTATGGTGGTCGAGTTGAGCTAGGCGGATTAGCTACACCAGGAACTATTGAACTTGTGAGTGATAATAGTAATGATTTGAGCCTGAGTTTTCCAGCTAATGTACAACGTGCTGACGTATCTTTAAATAATGGTGCTAGAGTGGATGTTGCTGCGGGTGGTGAGGGAAATATTGTTGTTAATGCTCGCAATTTAAACATTACAGGTGGAAGTGTTTTGAATGGTGGTATTAAGCAAGGTTTGGCTAGTGTTGGCGCCCAAGCTGGAGATATTACGTTGAATGCGACTAGGGAAATAAAAGTTGCAGAGAGCAGTGTTTATAATGATGTGGGAAGTAATACTCTAGTTGGTTTCATAAACAACGACGGAAATATTGTAGGATTTCCCGCCTATGGCAACGGGGGAAATATTAATATCTCCTCTGGCTCGCTTTCCTTAATTAATAATGCTTACCTATCTGCTAGTACCTATGGACAAGGGGACGCGGGCAGCGTAAAGATTAATGCAGAGGCATCTGTTACCGTTAACAACAGCAGTATCAGGAGTAATGTAAGTGATAGTAACCTTACATATCAAGGGTTTATATACTTTTTCTCAGGGATAGGCAAAAGTGGTGGCATTAGCATCGATACTGGTTCACTCACTGTTGCTAATTCCGCTGAACTTAATTCCAGCACTACTGGACGCGGAATAGGACGCGCGGGTGGTATAACCATCAAAGCCCGCGATCAAGTTTTATTTAATAATGGGTTTGCACGTAGCAGGTTGGAATTAGGAGGTATTGGTAAAGCAGGCGATATTAGCATTACCACAGATGGTTCTGTCTTAGTAACGGGTGTTCCTTCAAATACTGCCGATGCCCAAATCGGTCAACTGGTGTCCGCCACTTTTGGAGAGGGGGATGCAGGCAGTATAATGATCAAAGCTGGTAATAACGTCGAGTTTGATGGAAGAGGCAGTGATGCATATACTCTTGTGGCTGAAAATAGGGGAGTGGGCGATGCAGGTAACATCACGATTAATAGTCGATCCCTCTCGGTGAGGAATGATGCTAGATTGGTTGCTAACACAGAAAGCCAGGGAAATGCAGGCAGCGTTTACATAATTGCTTCAGATTCGGTATCGCTTGACAATGGGTTAATCTTCAGTTTCGTGAACCCAAGCGGAAACGGTAAAGGTGGTAATATCAACATCAGCGCTAATTCTCTATCTTTAACTAATGGTGCTGAATTCGCAACCGTAACCCTTGGACGAGGTGATGCAGGTAATATCAAAATCAACGCAACGGATTCTGTTAATATTTCTGGAACCAGTTCTGAAAGACCCTCTAGGCTACGTACAGCTACAGATTCCGATTCCACAGGCAAGGGTGGCAACATCACTGTCAGTACTCAAAATTTGCGTATATCAGATGGTGCGGTGTTAGACGCGCGAACCGAAAATAATAGCGATGGTGGCAGTATTACCCTAGGCGTGAAACAGGCTGAAATTCTTAATGGTGGACAGGTTCTCTCTACTTCTTCTAGCGCTGGAAATGCCGGGAAAATTACAATTAATGCCACAGACAAAGTTATTATTAATAGTAGCAATCGCGCTTTCAATGACCGAGTTGCTCCCTTTGGCACAGCAGTTGCACCTATTGAAGCTTTTACTGGTTTGCTTGTGCTTGCTCAAAGCACAGGTAGCGCAGGTAACATTGATGTTACCACATCTCAAATTCGTTTAGACAACACCGCCCGGTTGAACGCTGAATCGGCATTAGGTAGTGGCGGTAATATTATTCTAAACTTCGCCGACTTGCTGCTGCTGCGTCGTGGTAGCCGAATTTCTACCTCTGCGGGTACTGCTGGTACAGGTGGCGATGGCGGTAACATTAATATCAACGCTCCTAACGGCTTTATAGTCGCTGTCCCGAACGAAAATAGTGACATTACTGCTAATGCTTACACAGGCAGTGGTGGTAGAGTCCAAGTCAACGCATCTGGTATCTATGGCACTCAATTTCGCGAACTTGAAAATCTACTTACAAGCGATATTACTGCTAGTTCACAATTTGGTGCATCTGGTACTGTAATATTTAACATACCTGATGTTGACCCCAGAAGAGGATTAGTTCCCTTAAAAATACGTTTGGTAGATGTTGCCAGTTTAGTGGACGATAATATGTGTGCGAGAACTGCTAAAAGTAGTTTCACTTATATCGGACGTGGTGGTTTATCTCCCTCTCCCGATAACGCACTGAATAGTGATGCTCTGTGGGAAGATTGGCGCCTCACTACTGTGCCATATGAGCGTCGCCCAACTACTGCCAAAAAACCAATCACAACAAAACATACCATACCAGAACCTATCGTTGAAGCAACTAGTTGGATAAAGAATAAGAAAGGCGAAATAGAATTTACAGCGACACCACCTACTGTTACGCTAAATAGTTTATGGCAACATTGTTACAACCAATTACCAATTAAAACGTATGGCGCCCAATAACGTGGGTGTGGTTTTTTTTGTAATATATATTGTTGAGCTAGTTGTAAAGCTTTTGATTTAGTAATATCGGGGTTGTTGGCTAACTCTTCATAAAATTTACCCATTAAGTCAGCAGTAGATTCATCTCCAACTGACCATAATGATGCAAGTGTACTGCGGGCACCGGAACGCACGGCAACTCCAGCTAGTCCTAGTGCTGCTCGTCTATCACCTGTAGCGGTTTGGCAAGCACTCAATACTAATAATTCGATCGGGTTAGGTACATTAGATGAACGTCCAACAATTTGTTCTCTAGTTTGGAGTATACCACGCAATTCTTTAATATCTATTCTATCGTTCCAAGCTAGAATAAATGTATTTCCTAGTTGCGAACTAAATTGACCATGAGTTGCTAAGTGAACTACTTCATATGCATCAGAACTGATTTTTTGTTCAATATTTGCATTAGTAAATTCTTGATTAAGAAGTGACGTTGAAGGAAAAATAGATTTAATTTTTTTTATCTCATTTTCAACGTTTGTTAAGGCAGGAAAATTTTCAACTGATTTCGTTAACCCTCCAGCTAAAGCTTCAAAACGTCGTTTTTTTGCATTTGGCTCTATTAACCGTAAACCTGGTGATAATGCAACACTATACTTCTCGATTAAATATTGCTTACCATCGTACAATGCTGCCATTGGAATGTTTCGTAATGCACCATCTAGTACGAATACTAAATTTTTAACTTGTAAACGCTCTAGGTCTTTCTCGGCGCCTTTAATTATCCAATTATAAATTTTAAGTGCAAGTTGATTGCGTTCTTTGCGCGTATAGCTTTGTTGTAACTGTTTAAGAAATGTTTCTAAATCATCTTCAACTTGATTTGATGTTTGTGTAGTATAATGCAGTAAATCTTTTTGTTTTGGTAATTTAACAATAACTTCGATGCGGTTAGCCAAAATAATTGGGTAAAAAACTGCTGTTGCTGGATTTGCATTATCAACAATTTCGTCAATTGGTGTTTGTTGAACAATATTACAAGCATCGCGGAAAAAGTTGTCTAATTCAGCTAATTGTAAAGCTTCGATAACATCGCGCGCTTGAATTAAATTCTTTTGATTTACTTTACCTGATGCATCTTGATTTAATAATAAACTAACTAACTGACGATATACTGGCTCAACCTCATCACGAAAATCGAATTGAGCTTCAGTACTTAGACTTACCAAATCATTACGTATTGATTTTAACGTAGTAACTGCGTTTTGATATGCTGCTGTTGCCGCTGAAATATTGTTTTGTAAATAGTTTAACCGACCTAACTGCCACTGCCACTGGTAAGTAATATCCGGTGCATTAATTGACTGAGCAAGTGTTAAAGCAGACTCAGTATATTGTTTGGCAAGATTATATTCTTTTTGTAGCTCATACATTTGACCTAAATTACCCAAAGCAAAACTAAGAGCGCGCGCATCCTTCAATTCTTGACTTTGTTGAACGGCGCCTTTCAATAATTCTATAATTTCAGGAGGAAAGGAGTTAGGAGTCAGGAGGGAGGGGTTTAGACATGCTAAGTTACGGGCAAATTTAACTTTAGCATAAACTGCGGCTCGACTGGGAGTTAATGTAGTTATTTCTGATTTTATCGCTGCAATTTCTTGTGTTATTGGCTTTTGCCTAAGTTCTGGAGGTACACTTAAAATATTAAGCTGTACTTGAACTTTGGTTATTTTTGATGTAGATTTATTGAGACTTTTTTGATAAAAATCGAGTGACTGAGCGTAATCTTTTTTTGCATTGTCTGAAATAGCAGTAATTGCATTGCAGCGTAATGGTGTATAATTCTGATGAAAAGCGTTATTTAGTGGTAATTTTGTTTTAGCTTTTGCTAAATATAAATTACCCAATGAGAGCAAAGTCGCACTTTCTTCCGAAGCAGATTGTAATTGTTGTGCTGCGATTAAACTTTGCTTTAACATTTTCTGCGATTCATCAAATTTACCTGTTGCTTGGAGAACGTTCCCTAAACTTCGCAAACCAGCAACTTTTAACGGAGAATTTGCTGAGGATAGTAAATCTTTTTCTACTGATTCAAAAACTGACACAGAGCGTCGGTAAAATCCTAATGCTTGGTAAGCATTTGCTTTGTTAATTAAGCTGCCAATACGACCAGTATCATCATTAATTTCAGTATAAATATTTACAGCTTTTTGCCAAGACTCAATAGCTTTTTCAGTTTCTCCGCGTGCAAGTAGTAAACTTCCTTGAGTATTAAAAGCTAGAGCTAGAACATGTTTACTGTCATGTGAATTTAAATTTAACTTGTTTAATATATTAAGACTATTTGTAACAGATTCACTGGCGCCGTTCCAATCTCCAAGTTTTTGTTGAGTTAAAGAAAGATAATTTAATGCTAAAGCTTCATTACTAAAATCTCCTTGTAATTCATAAGCGCGCGCTACTTGCTTTAAATGAGAAGCAGCATCAGCAAACTGTCCTGCTTGATATAAAGTTTTACCCTGCTGCATCTTTTCTAGTACAGGAGTTTGTACTATTTTAGTATTTGCGGAAACAATATCAATAGGGAACAGGTGAATACCCAAACTTAAAATTATTCCAAACAGTACTAAGAAGATTTTAGATGTCATAAATTTAGCAATATAGTTTTCTAAGAGTTGATTTATAGAGTAAATATTAAACTATTGTAGTTGGGTTCCGTTCCTCCACCCAACCTACTGGCATTGAGATAATACATTATTTTGGGATAAACTAACAGGATAAGCAGCCGTCAATATAACACTACCGTCTTTATCAATTACCCATCGCTGCGCTTCAACAATTTGATTAGAAATAGATGAGGAAGTATTTGAGATAGGAGTATTTCGGACTGTTACACTCCTTTGTTGTTTCGATACTTCCAACAGGCGCCAATCTTCCCAAGAAGAATTACTAACTGCGGGATTATCTGGAGAAGAAGGTATACCACCACGTCCTATTACTGTGAAACTACTATTTGCGGTACGCACGCAAATATTATCATCGACTAGCCGAGCAACATCAACAACATCTACTGTTAAAGGCACTAAATCTTTACTAGGGTCTGCCAAGGTAGTAATATTGATATTACCACTTAATGCGCTAGTTGCTCCAGTGGCTGTAATGCTGCTATCTAAACTGCGAAAAAGACCTTGAGTTTTGATATTAATATTACCACCGCGAGAGTTAAGAGAGTTGGCGGTAATGTTACTGCCTTGTAATAAAGCTAATACGTCTGTGTTGATATTGATATTGCCACCAATAACCTCAGAACCAAATGCGTTAGTGGTAATCTGGCTACCACGACGCATGATTAAATCTGCGGAATTAATCTTAATTGTGGCTTGGGTAACATCCGTTTTATTACTGAAGGTGTTTGCAGTGAGTAAGGCGTTGTTGTCTAAATTGATGGAGTTAGCATCTATAGTTAAGTTACCTGCAGTTCCAGTTCCCAAACTTCGTGCAGTTATTACTGCTTCATTTTTGACTAACAACTCACCAACATTGATTGTCAAATCTCCACCTCGACCAGCACCAAATGTACCAGCGCTAACATATGCTTTATCAAGAACTCGCAATAAAGGTGTATTGATTGTTAAATTTCCTGCATTTCCTGTTGCACGTTGGTTATTCTGTTGAGTAAACAAACCACTGGGAAACCTACTATCAACAGTATTTCGACCAATCAATTCCACCTTTGATGTCGCATCAACTGTCAGATTTCCACCAGTACCCGCACCTGATGTAATAGCACGAATTTGTCCCCCATTTTGTACTATCAACTCACCAGTATTAATTGTCAAGTTTCCTGCTTTTCCTAAAGCTCTTGGATTAGTTTGAGCATCAACACTACTAGGGTTACCACTACTTGATGTACCAATTACTTCTACTCTGCCAGCGCCAGTATTAATATTCAAATCTCCACCTCGACCGGCACCAGATGTACTAGCGCTAACATATGCTCCATCTTTGACTTGCAACAAAGGGGTATTAATTGTTAAACTTCCTGCATCTCCTGTTCGCCCATCTCCTGTCTGAGTAAATAAACCGCTAGTATCATTACTATTGTGAGGACTTACACCAGCTAGTTCTACTTTATTTGTCGCAATTACAGTTAACTTTCCTGCATTACCCGGACTAAAAGTCTTAGCACTAACCTCTGCACCGTTCTCAACTAATAACTCTCCTGTTTGAACTGTAATATCACCTGCTTTTCTACTTGCATTACGATAAGCCACAGTTAGCAAACCACTGCGAGACTTACCATCGACGGAAGTACCACTGAGTTGTACTGTTCGAGTCGAATTAATGTTGAGATTTCCACCCTGACCCGCACCAAATGTACTAGCATCAACTCGTCCTCCATTTTGGACTATCAACTCACCAGTATTAATTGTCAAGTTTCCTGCTGCTCCTGTTGCAGTTGACTCAGCTTGAGCTTTAATACTACTAGGGTCACCACTGCTTGGTGTACCAATTACTTCTACTCTGCCAGCGCCAGTATTAATATTCAAATCTCCACCTCGACCGGCACCAGATGTACTAGCGCTAACATATGCTCCATCAAGAACTCGTAACAAAGGGGTATTAATTGTTAAAATTCCTGCATCTCCTGTTCGCCCATCTCCTGTCTGAGTAAATAAACCGCTAGTATCATTACTATTGTGAGGACTTACACCAACTAGTTCTACTTTATTTGTCGCAGTCACACTTAACTTTCCTGCATTACCCGGACTAAAAGTCTTAGCACTAACCTCTGCACCGTTCTCAACTAATAACTCTCCTGTTTGAACTGTAATATCACCTGCTTTTCCACTTGCATTACGATAAGCCACAGTTAGCAAACCACTGCGAGACTCACCATCGACGGAAGTACCACTGAGTTGTACTGTTCGAGTCGAATTAATGTTGAGATTTCCACCCTGACCCGTACCAAATGTACTAGCATTAATTTTTGCTCCATCAAGAACTCGCAACAAAGGGGTATTTATTGTTAAACTTCCTGCATCTCCTGTTCGCCCAGGTCCTGTCTCAGTAAATAAACCGCTAGTATCATTACTATTGCGGCGACTTACACCAACTAGTTCCACTTTATTTGTCGCAGTCACAGTTAACTTTCCTGCATTACCCGGACTAAAAGTCTTAGCACTAACCTCTGCACCGTTCTCAACTAGTAACTCTCCTGTTTGAACTGTAATATCACCTGCTTTCCCACTTGCACGAAGATCAGCCACAGTTAGCAAACCACTACGAGACTTACCATCGACGGAAGTACCGCTGAGTTGTACTGTTCGAGTCGAATTAATGTTGATATTTCCAGAATCACCTGCACCAGATGTGCTAGCATCAACTCGTCCTCCATTTTGGACTATCAACTGGTCAGTATTTATTGTCAAATCTCCACCTCGACCTGCTCCAGATGTACCAGCGCTAACAATTGCTCGATCAAGGACTCGTAACAAAGGGGTATCTATTGTTAACCTTCCTGCATTTCCTGTTGCGTCTGTTCGATTCTGTCCAGCAAACAAAGCACTAGGGTTATTATTAGAAGTATTATCTACACCAGTCAATTCCACCTTCCGAGTAGCATCAACTGTCAAATTTCCACCCTGACCTGCACCAAATGTACCAGAAACCACTTGTCCACCATTTTGTACTATCAACTCACCAGTCTTAATTGTCAAGTTTCCTGCTGCTCCAGTTGCGGTTGAATAAGCAGAAGCAAAAATACTACCACCATACCTACTGCTTGATGTACCAATTACTTCTACTCTACCAGCGCCAGTATTAATGTTTAAATCTCCACCTTGACCCACACCTAATGTACTAGCACTAACTTCTCCCCCTGAAGCTAATCTCAAGGTGTTAGCTCTTATATTGACATCACCTCCTTGCCCCAAAGCGTTCGCTTGTACATCATTAAAAATGCCACTGCTCTGTTCGAGAGAAACTGTTCTTGTTGCATTAATATCAATACTCCCCGCTTTACTATTATCAGAACCCAGCCTGCTTTCTATTCCAGCTAATACCTGACTGTTTTCTGTCATATCTAAATTGTTTGCATTAACCCCAATACTTCCACCATTACCCGCGCGCACATTTACAAGAGCATTATTACTCAGAGAAATATCACTTCTTTGTATGCCATCCGTCCACGTCAAGCTAAAATTACCACCATCCCCATTCAACCCAACGGTTCCTACACCTGCTAAACCCCCTAACTCAACTCGTCCACCAAAAGCATACAGTCCCCCACCATTGACACTGACATCACCGCCGACTAATAGTAAGCTTTTACCATCATCCACGCGCAAACCTCTAGCCTCAAATGCGTTTGACGGATTTCTACCATCACTTGCAACCGAGCTAGTTTCAATCGAACTTCTTTGAATTTGACTAAATAACAACGCCGAAGGATTTATTGTCAATAAAGGGGATGGTGCTTCTGGGTTCGTTGCACTAAAATTTCCGCTCCTTCCAAATCCAATTGCGTTTGCTGTACTCCCTATAAACGAACCACCAATATCCAACCGCGCGTTAAGACCAAATATAATTCCGTTCGGATTTATCAAAAATAAATTTGCAGAATCATTAGCTTTGATTATACCGTTAATATCAGAGCGCGCGCTACCTGTTACCCTAGTTAAAATATTTTGAACATCCGCAGGATTATTAAAAAAAGCTGTACTATTATTTGGTACAGAAAATTCTGAAAAACTATGGAATAAATTGTTACCAGCGCGCGTTCCACCTTCAATTAATTGCGTATTATCCTGCAACTGTACAGTAGACTGAGTAGGCAATGTTGCATCCGGAATTATTTGCGCGTTACAAAAGCCCGGATATTGAATGGTAAAAAATAGGACATAAAAAGCAAATTTAGCTTGTTGTAACCACTTAAATTGCATAGGCGCCCCTTAATCATTTATATGTAGGTTGGGGAGTCACTTACGTGCGGGGGTTTCCCGCGTCCGGAGTGAAGTGACGTTGGAGGAACCCAACTCTGTGGATATTGCCGTTCAATATGACTATAGGCACAAGGAGAGCTAGTTTATGCAACGAATCAATTATTAACTTTTGTAACATATTTAAAATCATCGTAAAAAATTGCATATTTTGATTTCACCTATTCCAAAGAGCAAGCTTGTTATATTCAATTCTGTATACTTAGCAGGCGCCCTGAAGAAAAAGAACTAAAAAGTTTAATTTATCTGCATATCTACTTGAACTCCATCCTATTAATTAATAAACCCTTAAAACTAATATTTTTAACAAAAAGCCCCGTAAATGGTTAAAAAAATTAAAAAATTCTTGAAATGCTTTTTGATTCGCTTGTGTTCGGCTGTTAATAGACATTTTTGTTTCTCCGTTTTTGTGTTTAATGGAAAAAACAATTGTTTGATTGCCTTCTATATACACTCTTGGCAAGTACAAGTCTGAATTATGCATGAATTTAAAAATAATTAGACCCAATTTCAACTAAATATGTCATGAAGTAAAAACCTCAACGTAGTTACGGGTCTTCTAGCGTCACGCACTTAGTATTGATTGTAACAATAAGCACTAAATTTCAATTGTAACAATATCCAGTTAATATTAGGTTGGAGCATAAAGAATTAAATAGTCTTTTTTTACTTCTTTTGGGGGATGCTATGTTGGGTAAAAATATGAATTTAAGGTGCCTCAACAAACTAGGAATTGCCATCGCGCAAGCCTTAAGTCAGTTTGCGATAATATTGTCTGCTAACTGCGCGCTTGCTCAAATTACACCAGATAGCACACTCCCCAATAATTCCAATGTCAAGTTAGAAGACGACACTAGAATAATAGAAGGAGGAACGCGCGCGGGTAGCAATTTATTCCACAGCTTTTCCGAATTTTCCGTCCCCACTAGCAGTACTGCCTTCTTTAACAATGCACTTGACATTCAGAACATCCTTACACGAGTAACAGGTAAGTCAATTTCTAATATCGACGGTTTAATTCGCGCAAACGGTACAGCAAACTTATTCCTGCTCAATCCTAATGGCATTATTTTTGGACAAAATGCAAGGGTTAATATTGGTGGTTCATTTTCTGCAACTACAGCCAGCAGTTTTAAATTTGCTAATGGCGCCACTTTCAGTGCTACTAATCCACAAGCACCGCCATTACTGAGAGTAAATATTACACCGGGGTTGCAATACGGAGCAAGTCAGCCAGGTGCAACTATTACTAATACTGGAAATTTAACATCCCAAGAAGACCTGACGCTAGTAGCTGACAAGCTTGATTTACAGGGACAATTAAAAGCAGGCAGAGATTTAACACTCTTCGCCACTGATACAATACGAGTGCGAGATAATGTGACAAATCCGTTTTTAGCTTCAAGTGGCGCCAATCTTACAATTAGGGGAAATCAAGGAATTGATATTCTAGCACTCAATCACCCAACACAAATACCATTTATAAGTGGGGGAAATTTAAGCTTAATCAGTGATGGCTCTATCTCTCTTGACGCGAGCTTTGCAAATGGTGGAAATTTTTCGCTCTCTAGTGTATCAGGGGGACTAGCAAACTTTGTCAGCTTTTATAACCCGATTATTAGTAGCAATGGTGACGTAGATATTGCAGCTAACTACACAGGAGCTTCGTTATTAGTCGAAAGCAAAGGTAATATTCGTTTTCAAGGTGATATAAATATTATTAAACCAGATACTAGTACAGCTATTGGAAAAGACACCGAAACTTTAAATAATAGTACAGCGTTAATCATGCGCTCTGGGCAGAATACTCTAAATTATGAAGGTGTTAATTATGGCTCAGTACCTGCATTGAAGAGTGGAACTGTACCACAAGGAATTACTTTAGATGGAAACGTTATTTTACAGCCATTTAATAATGCAGGGGGGATAGTTAGCTTAACAACAACACGGGGAGATGTAAGCACTAAAAGAATTACTACTAATGGAGGTGAAATTAATATTAACAGTGCTGGGTCAATTACCACAAAAGGACAAATCCTGGACACAAGAAATGGCGCCTCTAATGGGGGTAGAATTACTCTAAATGCTGCCAACAACATAAACACTGGCATTTTAAACTCTTCATCTGAACTTAATTTTCAAAATGCAGAAAATGGTGGCGCCATTAGTCTCACTGCTACAGCGGGTAATATTATCACAAACGCTCTCAACTCTTCCTCATACTCCGAGTCTGGCAGTGCAGGTCAGGGAGGTACAATTAGTCTATCTGCAGTTAATGGCAGCATTACTACAGACTTTCTGGCATCGAACTCGCGCTCTGGCATACTAGGAGGAGGAGGAAGCGGAGGCGCCATTAACCTTCAAGCTAGTAACGACATTAAAACGGGTGACTTGTTATCTTTCTCTAATCAACCATTAGTTGGCAATAATAGTGGGAATATTACTATTAACAGTACAAAGGGGACAGTGAGTACAGGCTTTTTAGACGCAAGCACATTGACTAGCAACGGCGGAACTGTTCAAATTTCTGCTTTTAAGAATATTAATATAGAAGGCAAAACAGATACATCGACGTTTGGTTCTTTTGGAAATGGTGGCGCCATTAATCTTACTGCTACAACGGGTAATATTATCACAAACGCTTTCAATTCTTCCTCGTACTCCGAGTCTGGCAGTGGAGGTCAGGGAGGTACAATTAGTCTATCTGCACTTAATGGTGCTATTACTACAGACTTTCTAGCAGCGAACTCGTACTCTGGCATACTAGGAGGAGGAGGAAGCGGAGGCGCCATTAATCTTCAAGCTAGTAACGACATCAAAACGGGTAGCTTGTTATCTTACTCGAATCGACCTGGAGTTGGTAATAATAGTGGGAATATTATTATTAACAGTACAAAGGGAACAGTAAGTACAGGCTTTTTGAACGCGAGTACGCTGACTAACAACGGCGGAAATGTTCAAATTTCTGCTTTTAAGAATATTGATATTAACGGCAAGACAGATACTTCCACGTCTGGTTCTTTTGGAAATGGTGGCGCAATAACCTTAACAGCCAATGGCAACATTACCACCCAAATTTTAAACTCTTCGTCACAATCTTTGTCTTCTAGTAACGCGGGTGATGGAGGTGCTATTGACTTGAAAGCTAACGGCAGTATAAACACTGGCAGTTTGTTTTCTGCCTCATATTCTGCCTCTGGTAGTGCTGGTTCGGGAGGCACCATTAATTTGCAAGCCACCGATAGCATAAACGTCACTGACACTTGGAACGCAGGGCCTGTTGATTTTGTCGGTGGCGCCTGGAACTCTTCCTCATTTTCTCCTAATGCCGCTGGTCAAGGGAAAAAAGGGGGTGACGTTAAGATAATTGCTGACAACAACATGAATATTAATGGTGATTCTTTCTCTTACTCGCTTTCTTTTCAAGAAACCGCAGGTAATGGTGGTGCAATCAAGCTTGAAGCTAAAAATGGTAGCATTCTCACTGGACGTTTAGATGTTAGCTCGCGTTCTGACCGTGGCACGCCAGGTTCGGGTGGTACAATTCAACTTAAAGCTTCCAACACTATTAACACAGGCATTTTATTATCGGCTTCGGCATCTGATGATAATATTAGACGACAAGTTGGAGGCACAATTAGTTTACAAGCCAATAATACAGTTAAAGTTGATGGGATAGACTCTCAAGGAGCGAAAGGTTCGGGAGACATTACTATTGATACAGGGGTGCCTTTCGTTTTAAGCAATGGTAACATTTCCAGTAACACCTTTGGCGACGGCAAAGGAGGGAATATTTTAATTAAAGCTCCTTCTGTTTCTCTGACCAATAATGCTCAATTAATTACTTCTACATTTGGTAGTGGCACTGCTGGCAGCGTGTTTGTCAATGCAACCGACTCTGTGTCTCTTGTCAACGGAAGAATTTTCAGCACTGTGGAATCAGGAGCAGTTGGTAATGGAGGCAAGGTCGAAATCAACGCAGCTTCACTTTCGCTCAAAGATGGCGCCCAAATATTAACCTTGGTACGTGAGGCATCTAATGATAAACCAGCTGGAAGAGGAAATGCAGGAGATGTCAACGTTGATGTAACAGGTGCAGTAAAGCTCGAAGGCATTAGGGATATATTTCCTAGTGCAATTTTTAGCAGTGTGGGTACAGGGGCGATTGGTAATAGTGGAAATATTAATATCACAGCCAACTCAGTCTCTCTTGATAATGGCGCCGGAGTGTATGCCCAAGCTCTAGAAAACGCGGTAGGCAATGCAGGTAATATCAAAATTAAAACTACTGGGTTATTTTCTGCGGCACTCACTAGTCAAATAGCGACCAACACCAGAGCGCAGGGCAATTCGGGCAACATTACAATTCAAGCAGGAGAGTTTTTAATGACGGGTAATGCTGCATTGAGAGCGGATTTAGATAAGGGTGGAACAGCGCAAGAGGCAGCAAATATCAATTTAATAGTTGATGGTTCCGTCTCGCTAATTGGAGGCAAAACTGAAGCTATTACTGCTCCTACTGGAGAATCAACAAGAATTACACTAGGAGTGCTGCCAACGGGAAAAGGTCCAGGTGGAAACCTTTCAATTAAAGCTAATTCTTTAGTGCTAAAGGACGGCGCCTTGATCAAAGCCAGTACTCAGGGAGAAGGTGTTGCAGGAAGTATTAATATTGATACGAAAGTTGTTGATATCTCAGGCAATAGCCCTATTAGTGGATTAGCTAGCGGATTATTTACAAGTACCGATACTTCTTTTGATGCTCGTGACATCAATATTAATACTGAGACATTCCGAATTGCAGATTCAGCAGGTTTAAGCGCTCGCACCCGTGGAGATGGGAAAGGTGGCAATATTACCGTGAATACTAAATATTTTGAGGCAATAAATGGTGGACAATTAGTTACAACAACAACAGGTAAGGGACAAGCAGGTAATATCTCGATTAACACAAAAGACCGGATGACTATCTCTGGTATTGACCAGAAATACAACACTCGCGTTGCCCAAGTTCAGGCAAATGAAGAGCGTATCCGCCCAGACCCAGAGCAATTACAATTAATTGCCAACAATTTTATAGAAACAGGAGCTTCTAGCGGTCTATTTGCCAACACCTTCAAAGACTCCACAGGCAAGGGAGGAAACATTAACATCACTAGTGGGTCGTTAACTATGGGGGATAATGCTGAAGTAACTGCAAACAGTCAAGGGTTAGGTAGTGCAGGCGCCATAACAGCTACATCTAATTCTATCCTTTTAAATAACGAGGCAACTATTAGTGCTAACACCACAGGTGGAGGGGGAGATATCTTTATTAATTCACCCCTATTACTACTGCGTCGCGGTAGTAGCATCACGACTAACGCTAGTGGAGACAATATTACTGGCGGTAATATAAACATCAATGCTAAAAATGGTTTTATCGTCGCCGTCGAAAAAGAAAATAGCGACATTCGTGCTGACTCTCTTAACTTTCGTGGTGGCAAAATTTCTATCGATGCTGCTGGTATCTTTGGTATTCAACGCAGAGAAGAACCTAACCCACAAACAAGTGATATTACTGTTAAGGGCGCCACTCCACAACTTAGTGGTACACTGCAAATTAATGACCCTGATGTTGATCCTCGCAGAGGATTAGTTCCCTTAAAAATAGATATAGTGGATATCGCGCGTTTAGTAGATGATAATGTTTGTGTGAGAACGGCTAAAAGTAGCTTTACTTACACTGGACGTGGTGGTTTACCTACTTCTCCCGATAACGCACTTGATAATAATGCGGTGTGGGAAGATTGGCGCCTTACTGGTGTACAAAGGGAAACGCAAGAAATAAGGAACCAAAAACGAGATAATAATTCTTCATACCCTACTCAAATTGTGGAAGCGCAAAGCTGGATAATGGAAAATGGCGAAGTAACACTTACAGTTAAGCCTCCCACAGTGGCGCCACGCGAGTTAGAAAGTTCATCATTGGGATGTCATTAATTTTGAGAAATTGAAAAAGAGCGCATAAATTTGCCCAGACCATCCCTATAGAAATATAGGTTCGTACATTTGTTGTTTTGCGAGTATTGAAAAAAAACCCTAAATTGTATTTATCCAACGTCAAAAAATGTAACAATTAATACCTAAATTTAGACTCAAAATATGGAGCGCTATTTTTGTAAAAGTTGTGGTTATAAGAATCCAACTAATAATGTTAATTTTTGTTCTGACTGTGGTCAACAATTAGTACAAACTTGTACGAGTTGTGGACAGAACAACCCGTCTAATTTCAATTTCTGTTCATACTGTGGTACGTCATTTGACAAGTACCGAAATTTTCAAGTATCAAAAGTAAAACAAATAACTTCTAACAGTACAAATGTTGGACAAAATGGTAAGGGTGATAACAACATTAGTGTAGGTGTGGCTTTATGTGAGTTGCCTATTAATTACCGTCGTCCCGTAGATAAACCTTTCCAGGCGCCACCTCTACCAAAATACTATATTGATCGTCCTGAATATAGCCAAAAATTGAAAAAATGTTTGCTAACAGAGTCGGAAAATGCACTGACTTCGGTAGTTACAGTCATTCACGGTTTGGGTGCAATAGGTAAATCTATTTTAACAACGGCTTTAGCGCACGACACAGAAGTACAAGCTCAGTTTAGTGATGGTATTCTCTGGGCAACTTTAGGTCACGAACCAAATCTTTTATCTCTCCTTAGTGGGTGGGTACAGGCGTTGGGAGACTATAATTTTAAAGCTACTAATGTAGAAGCGACCTCTGACCATCTGCGTACCCTGCTTTATGACAAACAAGTGCTGCTAGTGGTAGACGATGCTTGGAATATAGAAGATGCACAAGCGTTTAATGTTGGTGGAGCTAAGTGTCAAGTTTTGGTAACAACCCGCTTAGAAGAAATCGCCCTTCTCGAAGCGAGTAAGTATTCTATAAATGTAATGAAGCCAGAACAAGCGATGGAACTGCTGACCAAGAAGTTAGGGCGTGACCTGGATGACGCAGAAATTCATGATGCTGAAATTTTAGCAGCATTGGTTGGTTATCTACCTCTAGCACTAGATTTAATTGCTGCACAAGTTGCTGATTGTACTTCTTGGAAAGTTTTACTACAAAATATGCAGCAAGAAGTAGCCCGGTTAAAAACATTGGACGACTCGGAGACTAAAGATGCTGATGATGAAATTTCTTTGAAACGCTTAAGTTTAACTGCATTATTTAATTTAAGCGTACAGCAATTGTCAGAAGAAACGCGCGAAAATTTTATTTGGCTGGGGATATTAGCGGAGGATGTCAACATTGCTCAGAAAATGGTTGTAACGCTTTGGGATATGGATTCGTCTAGCTTTGCTGATGATGAACTACAGTACTTGCATTCAAAAGCGCTATTATTGCCTGGTGTTCCTTTGCCTGATAAAACACCTACCTACCGTTTACACGACTTATTTTATGACCTCGCGCGTAATTTGTTAACCGCAAAAGAAAAACCTTCTGGCGGTAATTTACCAGGATTAGGTAAAACTCTAAGAGTTGCTCACGCTACTTTTTTGGATAAATACCGACATTTAATTAATAATAACCTCTGGCACACCCTTCCCAATGATGGTTATATCCATCAGCATCTAGTTTGGCATTTGGAAAAAGCCCAAAAGATAGAAGAAATTCATAAATTGTTGCGCTCTGAATCAGAAACGGGAGGTAATGGCTGGTATGAAGCTTGCGAAAAACTAGGACAAGTTGCCAACTTTGTAACTGATGTGAGGCGTGCTTTAAAGCTAGCGGAAGATGATAAACACAGCAACGCAAACATGCCATCTATAATTGGATTGCAATGTCGCTATGCTTTAATTATTGCATCGCTTAACAGTCTGGCAGCCGATTTACCAGCAGAACTGCTGATTGCGTTAGTTCAAAAAGAAGTATGGACAAAAGAACAAGGACTTGCTCATGTGTTACAAAGCTCGAAGAAAGAGCAAAAAGCAAAGTTGCTTATTAAGCTAGCCAATTATTTGCCATCACGTCTAAAAGAACTAGCACTGTCGAAAGCACTAGCTGCTGCTAGGCAGATTCAAGATGAGTATAGTCGCGCCGATGCTCTAAGTAGTTTAGCTGATAAATTGCCACGAGAATTGTTACCAGAGGCGCCGCCTGCTGTTAAACAGATTCAGGATAAGTATCGCGCGGATACCTTAAGTAGTTTGGTTGATAAACTGCCACGAGAATTGTTACCAGAGGCACTAGCTGCTGCTAGACAAATTCAAGATGAGTACTATCGAGCTGAAGCTCTGAGTAGTTTGGTTAATAAACTGCCAGAAATATTACCAGAGGCACTAGCTGCTGCTAGGCAAATTCAAGATGAGTACTATCGCGACTGTATAATAAGTAGTTTGGTTAATAAACTGTCACGAGAATTGTTATCAGAGGCACTGGCTGCTGCTAGGCAGATTCAAGATGAGTACTATCGCGACTATGCCCTAAGCAGTTTAGCTGATAAACTGCCACAAGAATTGTTACCAGAGGCACTGGCTGCTGCTAGGCAGATTCAAGATGAGTACTATCGCGCCAAAGCCTTAAGTAGTTTAGCTGATAAACTGCCAGAAATATTACCAGAGGCACTGGCTGCTGCTAGGCAGATTCAAGATGAGGAGTATCGCGACTGTGTTCTAAGTAGTTTGGCTGATAAACTGCCACAAGAATTGTTACCAGAAGCACTGGCTGCTGCTAGGCAGATTCAAGATGAGGAGTATCGCGACTATGCCTTAAGTAGTTTGGCTGATAAACTGCCACGAGAATTGTTACCAGAAGCATCAGCTGTTGCTAGGCAGATTCAACCTGACGAGTATGGCGCCATCCTAAGTAGTTCAGCTGATAAATTACCAAAGGCACTGGCTGCTGCTAGGCTAATTAACGATGAGTACTATCGCGCGGATGTTCTAAGTAGTTTGGCTGATAAACTTGTACAAATACAAAAAACTGAACTTTTTTCTCACTGGCGAGATACTCTTCACATCTTATCTCTTCGTACTCGCCCACATTTACTTAGGGATATAAACGCATTAACTCCTGTTATATTTACTTTGGGTGGCGAACAAGGAGTAAAAGACACAGCTTCTGCTATTCAAGACGTGTCGCGGTGGTGGTTTTAAAGTGGTTCGAGAAATAAATTATCCCGCACGATAGGCGTCCCGCCTGTCCTACATATAGACGGACAGGCGAGGACGCCTATGCTACAACTTCGGCTGATAGCGCATTCAAAACTTCCTCACTAGCTCGTTCCCCAGATTGAAGCGCTCCTTCCATAAAGCTGCGCCACTCTGTCGCCGTTTCGGCGCCCGCAAAGTGAATACCGTTAAAGGGAGACGTTAGGGTATGTTCCGGCTCGCTCCAGCCACCGATAGCTCTGCGCGAAGCATAGCCCCCTTGAGACCATTTTTCAGATGTCCAATCGATTGAAACGATGTCTGTGAGTTGTCCAGATGCCTTACCTAAGACATTCTCTACGTAAGATAACACTGCCTTATAACGAGTTTCGTCGTCCATCAAACTCAACTCCACCGCGCGCTGTCCGCTACTAAAAGCAGCCAGAATGCCTGGTTTTCCATCAAAGTCTGAACTATCTACTAGAGTACTAATGAGTTCTGTGGGGGTGCTAGCAACGCCGCTTAAACCTTTATCTCGCCACCAAGCATGGTCATAAACAATCAGAGTTTTGGTAACTTGCCCCAGTATCCTATCTTTTGGCTTGTTCACGGGTCGGTTAGTCAAACTATCGTCAAATGAAATCGACTCAATCAGTTGAGGTGGTAAGGCTAGGATCACCCGTTTTCCTAAAAATTCACCTCTAGCTGTTATTACCTGAACAAATTGACCGTGGCGCCTGAGAGCTTGTACTGGTGTGTTTGTGTGGATACAGTCGCCAAGTTCTGAAGCCATGCATTGTGCTAGGTTTTGGGCGCCGTCGGCAAAGAATTCATGCCCCGACTTCTCAAGTCCTTCCAAACCACCCATTGTAGCAAGCTGCTGCAACCACTCCAAAGGAGAAAAGCGGTCAGCACTGGCACACAAGTCTTCTTCAGCTACATGAAGCCAAAATGCTCGTGCTTCTTTGGAGGATGCGTTTTGCTGTAGCCATTCGCGAAACGATTGCTTATCGAGCTGTTTGGCACGTTGATGCTGGCACGGGTCTACAACAGCAATTTGCTTAATCAATCGGTCTAACTGCCAGCCTAATTTGAGAGTATCGAGCTTCCCAGGAACTGACATTGGTGGCACTGTATCAGTTGTTCGCTGATATTTTCCATCCGCTAAAAATATGTTATCCCCTTGAGTGTGGGAAACAATCGTCTTCAGTCCGTACTCCTTAGCCAGGGCATATACGCGCGTTTGTCCCGGTCCAATCCACTGCCCACCTAAATCGATTGTTGTTCCATTGGATAGTCGTTGACTCAATACCCGTCCACCAATGCGGTCGCGAGCTTCGAGAACCGCAACCGTTAGTCCTGCTCGTCGCAGTATTCTCGCCGCATAAAGTCCAGAAAGACCGGCGCCAACTATTAAAACATCTGCATGTGTAGTCATAGATTTCCTCTAATATATTTAAAACTTAGGCAAAGAAACCGGGTTTCTACGCGAAATGGTCGTTTTGATTACAATATTTCAATAAATAAACCCGGTTTATGGCTAATGTAATCAATGATTTGTTGTACTGTAAAAAGTGTTTTAGCACTGTGAGATGGAATTTCAATCTTGAAGGTTGACTCTAGTGCTATAGCTAATTTTATCGCATCTAAATAGCCTAGTTCTAAGTCATTAAGAACATGAGCTTCAGGAATTACTCGCTCCGACTTAATTCCAAATTCTTTTACAAAAATTGCTCGTATTTTTTCGAGGATTTTCTTGTTTTTTGATTTTTCATACTGAATTGTTATCTCAATTTCTTCTGTTAGTGTAGATATCTCCTTTAATACCGTTAAAATATTTTGATAGTGCTGAATATCCTCCTTTTCTAAAGGCCAACCACCATGCGATTGAAGCCAGTATTTACATATTTGATAACTATCCCTAAAGTTTCCAACTTCCGCTAGTCCGTGTGAGCGCGCATTTTTACTTTGCCCATTACCTGTTAATGATTTACTAATGTTTTGTGAAAAATGCTTAGACATAATAATATTAGGATTGCTTCTTATATATTTCCTTTTGTTTCCACCAAAGCTGCGAATACAAACCTTGAAGATAAAGTAACTGTGTATGATTCCCTTGCTCAATAATTCTTCCTCCTTTAAGTACAAAGATACAGTTTGAATCCATAATAGAAGCAAGTCTGTGGGTGACAGAGATAACAGTACGTCCTTTTGCTAGCTTTCTTAAAGTGGCATTGATGGCGAATTCTGTTTCTGCATCTAGCGAGGAAGTTGCTTCATCAAGTATAAGTATTGCAGGATTCCGCAAAATTGCACGTGCTATAGCAATTCGCTGTCGCTGACCACCTGAGAGTTTCCCTCCCCTTTCGCCAACTATAGTGTCATATTTCTGAGGAAAAGTTAGGATACTTTCATGTATTTCCGCAGCTTTAGCAGCTGCTTCGATTTCGGCATCAGTTGCATCGAGCTTACCCAAGCAAATGTTTTCGCGAATTGTTGTGTTGAAAAGGAACGTTTCTTGAAAAACAACGCCAATTTGTGACCGTAGGGATGCTTGAGTAACTTGTCGGATATCGTGACCGTCAATTATTACTGAACCCTCGTTAGGGTCGTAAAAGCGCATAAGTAAGTTGAGGAGTGTACTTTTGCCAGAACCACTAAGACCAACAAAAGCCACAGACTGACCAGCTTGAATTTTAAAGCTTATTTTGTTTACGTTGGGTTGCGTTCCTGAATAGCTAAAGCTTACATTATTAAACCGAATCCCTTGTGCTAGCGGTGGTAGTGTTATTGCTTCGGCTGTATCTGTAATTGTAGCTTGCTTTGACAACAGTTCTTTAATTCGTATCAACCCACTTGTTGCCTTTACTAGAGATGGAAATTGTTGAGTTAAGCCATCAATAGCAACATTCATGTTGAATAAAAGGCTAATAAACCCTACTAGCGACCCCGCAGTTAGGGCGCCACGAATAGCTAAGAAGGCGCCTACAGCAATAATTAATATTTGCAGAAAGTAGATGCTTAAGAGTGAGAGCCTACCTATTAAAAGGTTGAAGAAGTTACTGTTTTTGCTGCTAAGTGATAGGACAGCCGCTTGCTCTTGGAATTTGAATATCTCTGACTTTTGCAATCCAAAACTCCGAATCATCGCTTGAGCACTAATATTTTCTTGGATTTTACTTAAGACATTTGCCTCCTCTTGTCTTAGTTTATAACTACTTTTACTAACTTTTGACCCGAATACATTAGGTCCTATTAAGACTATGGGTGACGCTATCACTGTCACCAAAGCCAGTCGCCATTCTACAGCGAAGAGTAGCAAAGTACTAGCTATCCCCAAAAAAATGTTGTAAATGCTCTTTGGAAAATCGATTGTAACCACTCTTTCGACATCATTCAAATTGCTAGAAAAGCGAGACATAAGTTCGCCCACTGTTATACCAGCATAAAAACTTAAACAGAGGTGCTGCAAATGCTTAAACATTGCTATGCTTATATCTTTAATAACACCTGCTCCAATCAGGGTACTGAAATAATCCTGAATAAGGCTTGCTAGGGAAAAAATGATATAGGCAACAACCAATACACTTAGTAAAATTAAGAGTAAGTTAGAATCACGAGTACTGATAACACGGTCAAATATCAACTGGTAAATAAAGGGAAGAAGTAACTCAAAGGCTAGTTGAAATATTAAACTCAGAACGAGCAAAATTACTTTAGACCAGTATTTATAAAGAAAACTGAAGAAAAATGGCAAGAGGTTTTTCCGGTCAGGTGGCGAAATAAAAGTCACTTTCCACCTCATCTATTTTAAGTTGTTTTTCAATTGCATCACAGGCATTTTGTATTCCATTTTCCGACTGAATGCAGTTTTGCACTTTTAATATCTTGGCTTTATATTTAGGTTGAGTTAGCAATTTTTTTAGCTCAACCACCGCCTGCTCGGCACGATACGTTTGTAACTTGAGCCTGCGTCCGATACCTAAGTTAACAATACGTTCTGCATTGTCTGGTTGTTCGTAACTGTGAGCAACCACTAACATAGGAACTCCGGACAGCAATGCTTGCGATGTTGTGCCCATGCCGCCTTGATGCACAATCGCTGCCGCACGAGGAAAAAGTTCTGAATGCGGTGCATAATTAACGGCAATTATGTCTTTTGTTAATAGCTCCGATGGCAAATTTTCCGGCGCGTTACCAACTAGTAAAATGGCGCGATAGCCTAATTTTTTAGCAGCAATTACACTCTGTGTGTAAAAATTAAGAGCTTCTTCAAAGTAAACAGTCGAAGAACCTAGTGTAAAAACAATGGGCGGAGGACCCGAATCTAAAAACTCTACTAGTGTTTGAGAGAGTTTTTGATTGGGGGTGAGGCGGTCAAAAAAGACGCAACCTGTTATTTGGATATTGGCAGGATAATTGTTTCGTAGCCTTGCCATCACAGGCGAATACATTGCTAGCATTAGTTGTGGTGAAGATAACTCTGGCAAAAACCTGTGGAGTTTGACAGGTGGAAGCCCGATTTCTGCCCGTAACTGCGAAATATGTTTGTGTAATAACAGCACCGACGGCACGAAAGACAAGCAATACATTACTAACTTAATAAAAACATGATTTACCCAAGCAAATGGTGTCAACCCTAGCATATCGTCATCAACATAATATGGGTCTAGGAAGCAAGATATCCACGGAATTTTTGTTTTCTGAGCTACGAGTGGGGCAACCACTACTGTGCAGTTCATTGATATCAATAAATCAGCTACCTCCGCTGCTTTAAGTAAATCCTCATATGTTTCTCGCTGACTGGAACACACTAAGTCCATTAACTCTTTATTTTTTATCCTTCCATTGAAAATTAGCTTTGTCCATTCAGCACCTAGCTCGGCAGGTAATTTAGGGCGCAAGGAATGAAAGTTAATACCAATTTCTTCTACTTTAGAACGGTAACCTTCGCTAGTCGCAATAACAACGTGATGTCCGCGAGTCTGTAATTCCTGCGCGAGCGCTATTGCTGGATATAAGTCACCAAGAGTACCGAAAGCTGTCAAAACAATTCGTTTGCTACTAACCATATAGATAATTGTACTGAGAATTCTGAAGGAGGGTTCATACTTTATCTTCAATTAAAACAGCTGAAAACAAATTTGCAAGGGATTAAAAATAAGATTGCAAGGTTCCACGGCGCCTAACATCTAAAGTTGCACAATGAAAGGCGCCTCCAAAGGGATTAAAGTGTAAAAAATCACATGGTATTGGCTTAAATCCCCAATCTTTTAAGGCTCGAATTGTTGGCTCCTGATTTCTTTCACATATAACCCGCTCTTCATCGAGTGCTAAAACATTCATACTTAACCACATGCTACACAAAGCAGCAGTTTCACTAAAAAAACCTCTATCGACGATGACGGGTTCAGGTGCAATCAAAATATCCCAAGATTTTAAAATTGATGGCAACCTATTAACATCAACGTATTTTGGATTAATCATGACTTTTCCAGGTGCAAGAGGTACAAATGTAGTATCGATATGCATAGGTTGCTTAGAATGCGTCTCAATAATATGAATGCGATATGAGTCACCCAAATGATTTTGTAACCAATTTATACCAGCCTGATTGGTGACATTACTTTTTGTTACAAAAATATCTCGACCGCAACGCGCGAAATCTGCTGCATCAAAAACAACCTCAGATTCGTTAATTACATATCGCATCTCTTCCCCAGCTTTTGGGACTGTATAATTTGTATCATACAGAGAATCTAGTAAAGGTGGTTTTGGGGCAGAAGTCCATTTTGCTCCTTGTTCAGAATACTCTTTAAACAAGTGATAATAGGCGTGAGTTTCAAAATAACGGGTTCTCCATGACATCGGCGCCTCAATAATTTCATTGCCTACTACTAAAAAACAATCTCTAGGACAAGCTGAACAAAAGCCTTTAGATGACCAATTTGGAGTAGAAAATTTGCGACTAAAATCAGTTATGCTAGGGCGCCTAACTTTAACACCTTCTGCTTCAAGAATATGAATAAATTCATCCAATTCTTTTTGCGCTGGCATAATACCCACTTTTTTGTTAACTCTAGTTCCACCAACAAGGAACAGATAATCATAAAACTTTTGGGGAATTCCTCCTAGTAAATATTTATGTCGAGGGGGATGCATAGAATTCTCTAGTCTCCCAACAACAACTTCTTCAAGTGGGTCCCATTCATTGTATGAGTTTACAACACAACCCATCGAAGGAGTATTATGGCTTTTAATCTCATTGAGACTTTTCACAGAAGCATCTTTTATTTCTAATTTGTTGATTGTCATAGTTTTTGAGTCTCCTATATTTTTCTTTGTTGTTTAAAGACTTGAGGGGTTAAACGAGGTAAACCTGACACCCAAATCATCAAGAATACCAATTACTTTCTGATTGACAATAATTTCTGCAACTGCAACGATGTAAGGGTCGTTCGCATCATTAATTTCTTTTACAGTTATGCGAAATTGTACTTTGTTTGTTGACTGGTTGACCTGTCCTCGCAATTTAGCAGTACTTTTTAAGCCGTAACAAAACGCAAATTTAAAGTTCTCAAACTTAGTATGTAACCCTAAATAGTACATATAGAAAGCGAGAACTTGATTGCAACCTTCTACTAACATTGTACCTGGTAAAACTGGGTCGTTTTTAAAATGTGCTTTAAATGTCCAATGGTCGGGGTCGATGTCTACTTCTCCGATAATTTGCCCTAACCCCCACAAACCGCCTTGAGAATCTAGTTGTAAAATTCGATTAAGCATTAGCAGTTTATCGCTTCCCAGAGGTAAGGGCTTTTTCGTCAAATATGCATTACCAAAGCAGTGGCTAAAATCGCCTTTTTGTAAAGCTTGAATATCGGCATCGCTAAATTGAGTTTTATTGCAGGTAAGTCTAGGTGAAAAATGTTCCTTAACAATTGTTTTTCCTTTAGGAACTGTAAAGGTAGGTACTCCTTTGGAATTATTGAGGTCAGCTTCAGAAAAATAACCTGAATTAGCAGTAATCCTCATTAAATGCTTATCTTTATAATAGCAGTTATATTCGTATTGAAGAAGTAAATTCTTTTTAGTATTTACCATATTAGTGATAGATACTTCTCCACGTAAAGTCTCACCTGGGGGAGGAAGTTCATTAAAACAAATAACTTGGCTATCTATTGCACGATAACGTAATTTCCCTTCAAACATCATATCACAACCTGTATAAGCAAGAGCCAAAAGCATGACGTGAGAAGCTTCAAAGGGAATTAATGAAGTTAGTACATTATGGGCTGCATAAAAGCTATCGCTCGGAATATCATACTCCCATTCAATTGTACACGGTTCCAACTTACCTCGCTGTGCAGTCATTTTGGTGACTCTACTAACGAACATAAAAGGTGGTAAAGGTGTACGACTACGTATGGGGTAATCATCCATTGGTTCATAATAATCTCCCAATACGTTAGAAATTTTTCCCTCTACCATTTCAGTAATTTGTTCTAAATTCCAAACGATACTTTTTGGTTCAATATTAGTAACCGTTGTCAGTGTAGGTGTTAGAAGTGTATCGTTTGTTAAGTTACGGTTTAATTGTTGATAAAATTCATCTTGAATTTGCAAGAACAAATGTTGTAATTTGGCATTTGCTGTTAATTGATTTTCTATCATGAATTGTTTGTTGTTAAGCAAACGAGGCGGAATTTGTGTAACCATTTGTGTAACCAAAGGTAGAGAGACTTGAGAAAATTGCTTAATATTATCTTCGCTAAGAATAATATCTCTCATTCTTGGCATACCATTTAATAAGGTTTTGACCACTGCTTTGCTTTTATTTGTTTTAGGTTCTGTTGTCCGGTTACTTTGCTTAAGCTCCCAATGATGGGCTGAACTCAAAATAAGATGGGCGATTGAAGAGTCATTACTCATACCGTTAACAGCTATACACCGTTTATGTTTTCTATCTAATGATTCCCATAACTCATTAGGCTGTATGGGTACACCTGGGAAAAAATGATGATAAAGACAAAGAGAACTTTTGATAATGCTTGCCATAGCTGACAACACAAAACTGTTACCAACATTTGTCTTAACTGAACCAATTTGTGTTTGCTCCAAAGAATATACCTGGCTCAATCCTGCTATTTCGTTACTGTCTTGTGCAGCAATACCATTTTGGCTGACCTCTAGGTATGCCACCTCTTTTGGTGTAATTTTGGCATCGGCCAAGGCGCCTTTAGCTGCTTGACATACACCACTAGCTTCAACTTCATGCCCTTGAACAATTGCCAGCGATTCGATAGTGGCATAAATCCTGTTTTTATTTTTTTGCGCTGTTTCTTTCCTACAAAGCACAATTGCACCTGCACCTTCACCAAAAGTCAGGTCAGAATTATGCTTACCAACTTTTTGGCGCCATTGTACATGTTCCCAAACACCAGCTTGGTCGATACTTCCTACCACTACAGCATCCACATGCCCTAATTCGAGTAGAAATCTAGCTACAGCGATCGCTTTATATACAGAATTTTCTTGAGATGAAACACTGAAAGCTGGGCCTGTAAAATTCTGCAAAGCTGAAATTCGGCTCGCGGCTAAATTTCCAATCCCTCCAGTTATCCCTTCTACATAAAAGTCAGGTGAAATACTTTCTTTTAATATAGATTCCAGTTTGCTCGCTTGGTCATCAGTTAATTGAATGTTGAACTTTTCAAACGTTTGCTGTAAGTACCAGGGTATGTTGAGCCGAGTTACAGTGCGGTGAGTCATCAAATTCATTTCGCAAGCAATGATGACAGCAGTTTTTCTAAAATGCTCTTCGTGGGTAAAACCAGCATCGCGCAAAGCAGCATCAGCCACTTTCATCATAAATAAATGGTCGAATACTGAAAGTTTAATTTCGCTAGGAGGAAATTTGAAGGCGGCACAATTAAAATCGAATTTTTCTAGGTAAGCTGCTTTTGGCGCCGGTTCTTTTAAACTCTCCTCAGCTCCTACCCAACGTTCGGCTGGTAACGATGTCGTCACGTCTCGGCCATCTGAAAGTACTTGGGCAAATGCATCAAGTCCTTCGACAGACCCGATGTGTATATGCATCCCAACAATAGCCAAGGTACTTTCTTTTGTTTGACTAGGTACATTTGGTGTCGGCTTAATGGTTTGGGGTATATATTCTGTTAAAATTAGATGGGCGTTAGTTCCACCAAAACCAAATGCATTGATACCAGCCCTTTTGAGTTCGTTTTGCGGCCAGGGAGTATGTTTTTGGATAATATTTGCAGAACCTATTATCTTATGCTGAGATTCGCTCGCATTTTTTATACCAATGCTAGCTGGAATAACCCCTTCTTTCATCGCCCATATAACCTTGATTATGCTAGCCATGCCCGAAACTGTTAGCATGTGACCGATGTGAGCTTTATTGGCGCCTAGCATCGGTATTTTAGCTTTGTCTGCAAAGAATTTTTCTAGGGAATCCAATTCCGTCTGGTCTCCTAGAGGGGTTCCAGTAGCGTGGCACTCTATATAATCTGCTGGTGACGACTGCCCGTAAGCCCTTTCTAAAGCCAAATATTGTCCTTTACTAGATGGGCTGAGAATGTGTTTTCCTCCACCATCATTGGATAAACCAATGTTTTCGATAACAGCATATATATGGTCGCCAGCTTTTTCGGCGTCAGTCAAGCGTTTAAGAACAAAAAGACTTGCTCCTTCTCCCATTTTGATGCCTTCGGATGATTTATCAAAAGGAAGACAGTTTCCCTGACCTGGGAAAGCATGAAGCACATTAAACCCATGAGTTATAAAAAGACGTTCAGGTGAACATACGGCGCCAGCAAGCATCATATCAACCTGACCAGTTTTTAGGTAATAAGAAGCTAGTTCCATAACATATAATGAACTGGCGCAAGCAGCATCAATTGTGTAAGTAATTCCACCCAGCCCTAAACCATTACAAATTATATTAGCTGGTAAGCCAGCAGTCATAGCGTTATCGAGAGAAATATCGGGTAACGACGCGCGACCCTCAAACGAGAAATTTTGATTATTTAGAAGTTCTTTAACAAAGTACTCCAAAGCTTCTAGGTGTATCGACGAGAACAGCTTGCTCGAAGACTCTGTTGGAAAAGAAAGATTACCTAATATTAGTCCTGTCTTTTTTAAAACTTCTTCAGAATTGAAATAACCACTATCTTTAAGAGCTTCCTTTGCAGCATAAAGCGACCAGTGAAATATTTTATCTAAAGTCATTAGCTTTTCGGGGGAGATTTTATAGCCATTAGCGTCAAAATCAAAATCCCGAATGTAACCGTTTTTGGTATAGCTAATTTTGTCTGGTGTTCCCAACTGAGGATTGTGGTAAATTGAAGGGTCTGTGCCGATATCTTCTACAGTCATTTCGTGGGTAAAATCCATACCAGCCATTAAGTTTTTCCAAAATTCATCAGGCTTTTTCGCACCTGGAAATAAGCAACCTATTCCAACAATAGCAATTTTATCCATGATTAGTCACACTCCTTTTTTGTAGCTTTTTAACGATAATGTAATCAATATGAGTCCATTGAATGTAAATTTCTCCACGTTCGTTGTGGACAAAAACATTTGCTGTTACACAACTATTATTGCTCGAAATTATTTCCGCAGAAACATAAAAATCTTGTTGAAAGTTCAAGGGCTGAAACTGTTCGATTTTTTTGCAGCCCAGTGGTAAACAAACTCCACCCAATTGCTGATTAGCCCAAAGCAGTACATTTTGTAATTGAACATCAGCTAAATAAGCATTGAAAGAATTTACAGAGAACTGTCCTTGTTCTTTTTGCTCAACAACACCCAAATTACAAAGGGAAGTAATTTTGTCATTGCCTAGTTGTAAAACTTTTTTCACACCTTGGAAGGTTTCACCGTGGAAAAGAACACTTTCTGACCCATATGGTGTATATAATTTCCCATCTGATTTAATATCTAAGTTGGTGTAGATGGGCATAATACCCCATTCTTTCTCAAAAGATATTGTGGCGCCATAGTGATAAATGCGATTATTATTCAATTTGTGTTGACTGCTAACTCGAACTTCAAAGGTATATAAGTCTTCTTGAACACCAAGGAAAGTTAGACTAGTAAAGTACTCGTTATTATAGTTTTCGTCAAAAACGATTCCTTTCAAAACTTTGAACTTTTCAATTAATCTAACTTTGTAGTTAGGTAAAATATCCTCGCACGATTTTACCATCCAATTAATAGCACAAGTTGCAGGTAAAACAGCATTGTTGAGGATAACATGGTCTTTTAAAAACGGATTATTATCAGCTGACAGTATGCGTTGAATTTCTGCTGCTTTTGGGTTTTCTATCTGCTGATTTGGGATGCTTAAGCGCGCGCTTACAAGGATTTGCTCTGCTGCGTACTCTAAAGGTATACAAAATTCATCGCGACAAAATTTGACTCCTAAATCAACAGGAATTAGCTCAATATTATGTAACTTGTAATATGAGTTTAGCGTTGGGTCTATCATTCCCCGTTCCCAAGGACCCCAGTTAATGGAAACAACATGAGTCTGAGGAAACAGATGTTTAAAAGAGTAAGCAAATTTATTCAAAATTTCATTAGCCAAGGCGTAATCAGTCTGACCTGGATTTCCAAAATAGCCAGCTACAGAAGAAAACAAAAACAGATATTTCAACTCCAAAGGATTAATAACAGAAAGTATATTCTCCAGTCCTTTAACTTTAGGTTCTATAACTCGATGGTAATCTTCTTGCGACTTTTTCTCAATCCGTTTATCAGCTATATTTCCAGCCCCGTGGATGATACCCGTAATAACTCCTATATTTTTTTGTACTCTTGCAATTTGCTCTTGTAAATCTGTTTTATTGGTAACATCGGTACTAATATAAATTGCTTCTCCCCCGCAACTATTTACACGCTCTAAAGTATTTTGAATTTCACGTTGTGATATTAAATCATGTAAAATTTTGTTTACCTCAACAGGAGTTGGTTTCTTGCCTTTTTGAACAATATCGTCGATAATCAACTTTTTAAGTTCTTTCTCATCAGTACATTTGTCAGCCCAATCAGGTTTATCGACTTGCAAAGCTGTACGTCCTAATAAAATAAATTTAGATTTATAGGAGTAAGCAAGTTCTACTACACAGTCGGCGGTAATACCACGTCCTCCACCACTAACTAAAAACACACTTTCTCGATTTGGCTTTTTGACTTTTGTGTAAGCGTTATGTTGATAAGCGTTATGCTGAACTTGCTCTAAAGTTAGGGTCATTCTCTCTAGTTTTGTACGTCCAACTTCCAGCAAGCCAGAATTTGTATCTGCCATCTCCTCTAAGATGACGTTTGCTGCTTCGTCTACAGCCATACCAGGTTCTAAATCAATATGACGGCTACAAACCGGCGCCCATTCACGGTGTAACGATTTAACTAACCCTGGTAAGCCACCACCAATAATTGAAGAAGCTTTTTTTGCTCCGGTTCCAAGCTGACCATCAAGTTGACTAACAGTTAAAAAATATGCGTTACTATCACTAGAATTTTTTGCTGCTGTATTCAGAGAAGATTTTAGATGTTTGGCAATTAAAAAGACTAATTTGACTATTTCTTTTTCGTTCTCTGGAAATAAATCAAAGAGCGATGAAGCATTTTTAGCCGCTGGATGGATGTGGATAAATCCTGCTATGGCGCCAAATTTTTTCTGAATATCGCTCAATGTTGATTCTAAATGCGATTCTGTTGAGTTGCTGAGGTTGACTACATCAATCATTTTTGGCATTTTTGAAGCACCCAATTGATTGGATAAGTTGGCAGGGAAGTTAAGGATTACTACTTTTTGACCCTGCCCGTACAGTTTTTGAGCTAAAGCGCTTGCTATTCCATCTCCCGCTTCCGCGATTAGCCAGACGTGACCCTCAGCTAACCGCAGTTCCCGTAAATCGGGTTTACTCAGGAATTTTTTTTTACAACCTGTCTTTCGATAGCTGAAGTAGGTTCGTCAGTTGCCACATTTTTTTTGACGTAATCAACAATTTTAGTAAGCGTTCGTAACTCAGCGATCGCTTCTGCATCTAGGTCAACTTCGGGGAATTCCTCTTGCATAGCGGCGAAAATCTGCACTTGCTTAATTGAATCAATCCCCAAATCTGCTTCTAAATCCATATCCATATCTAACATATCGATTGGATACCCAGTTTTGTCGCTAATTACTTCTAACAATCGAGTACCAAATTTAGTAGCATCGATGGAATTTGTAGCTGAAGTATCAACAACAGGTGCTGGTGGAGTACTTTCAACACTGGTAGAATTATCCTCTACAGGATAACTCTTGGTTTCAAGGATGGGGGATTGAGGTGATGTAGAAACTGGCGCCGAAGAAGGAGTACTAATAGGAGTACTACTGGTTGGTATATTTTCTTGTGTAATAGTGACTCCCTTTAAGGTGGGGAGAATTTGAGGTGATGTAGAAGTTAGTTCAGAAGGAGTTTTACCATTAGTTGATTGACTAGTTGATGATTGACTAGTTGACGTATCAACAGACTTATGCACTTCTTGCTGATTTGAGAAAGAAGGTGCGATTTCAACTTCGTCGATGGGATAGTTGGGCGCCACTTCCATATGTGCATTACTTGACTTGTTGGATGCAGGGAGAATTGGCGCTTCAGCTTCAGTTTTGAAAGGTTCAGTTTGGAAAACAGGATAATTGGGTACTTGATTTAGAGAAGAATCATTGAGCGTATTTGATGCATTTGTTAAAAACTCTTCTCCTTGGATTAAAGCCAATTGGTTTTGTAAGTAGCCTTCGTGGTTCGTATTATAGTGAGACTGATTGTTATGCAAAATATGTAATATTTGCTCTATATTTTGCATTATCTTTGGCAGAGTAGAGGAATTTTGATATTTTTCCACCATAACGGCTTGAGATTCCACCACTTTTGTCAACAAATCAATATATTTACCTTGATTGTAATGGAATTGCTGATGTACTGCACTTAATACATTTTGTGTTTGAATTTGAGACATTATATTAGTTGGTTTAATTACATCGTAGGTTGGTTCGTCAAATTTTTGCATTTTACTTTTGTCTCCGTTATTAGAATAAATACCGTTAGCGGCGCCGTTTGTTGCTATTGCTCGATTCATGACTGACTCCTTAGTTTTTGTAGTTTTGGTAGTTTACGTATTTTGGTGTTTATCGAGAGTGGATTTGCTGTTTAATTAAGGCATCCAACAGTGTTGTATCTCTTTGAAGCAGAGATGATTGTCTGAGTTCTAGCGTTTGAGGATTTAAATATACGCCACCATTCAAAGTGATAGGTAAACCTCTTTTTGATTTGGGTTGTTCGATAGGTTTTGGCATTTGATAAGGGTCGATATTTTCGATGTCAAGACCAGCTACCAAAAGCTGAACTATAGAGCGGCGAAACTCGTATTCAGAATTTGCTATTAAACCTGGATTTAGAGAAACTGCTATATGCTCTTTATCTCGAAGAATATCGCTAACAAAGTTGGTTAATACTTTTTTGGGTCCAATTTCAATAAATACAGAACCTCCTTGATTATAAATTAATTCAATTCCTTGTCTAAAAGCAACTGAGCTTACGAGGTGACCTGCCAGTATTTTTTTGATTTTATCTGTATTGTGAGGGTAAGGCCTAGCAGTCACATTAGAATATACAGGAATGGAAGGTAACTCAAAGTCGGTGAGGGCTATTGACTGAGCAAAAGGTTTAGAAGCATGGCTGACAAAATCGGTATGAAATGCATTGGAAACGTTCAGAATGATGGATTTAATACCCTGACTTTGAAAAAGTTCGTGTAACGCTTTAATTGATTGTTTGCTGCCACCTAAAACTACCTGACTATTTGAATTATAGTTTGTAATTTTAATATCTGCAACATTATCAATAATATCTTTTATTTTTTGTTCATTGGCGTTGACAGCTAACATTAAACCACTATCGAGTCCCGAATTGTTTTCAAAACTCATTGCACGCCCTCTAGCTATAGCTAAGTGATAAAAAGCTTCATCACTTAAAACCCCAGATGCCCAAAGAGCGGTGAGTTCGCCAAAACTGTGACCCATAATAAAGTCAGGCTTAAACCCTGCTTTTTGAAGTATTTTGTAAATTCCTGCGCTGATGGCGCCAATAGCAGGTTGTGCATTTTCAGTTTTCAAAAGCTCCTGTTCTTGTTTAATTTTCTTATCTTGATTAAAAGTAGTAGGCGGATAGATAATATCCGATACAATTGGCTGGTTTTGTTGATATAGGATTTGATTCATATCTGACAAAACTTGGCGCATCTGGGGATAGTTATTAGCTAGCTCTGCCGCCATATTCACATATTGCGAACCTTGTCCTGGGAATAAAGCTACTACTTTTCCATTTAAGTCCATGCCAACAGTTCGATAGTAAATACCTTTTGGATGTTGCCAGTAATCTTTAGCATGAGCTAACATTAATAGCGATTCTTTCAGATATTCTATAGTCTGTTCTAAAGACTCACTAACAAAACCAATTCTAGCCGAGTTTATGGGAATTTTTTGATGCCTAGAGTCGTTTAAATATTGATGATAACAATTTTTACCTGCTGACGATTTAAACTTCTCTAACAATTCTTCACAAGTTGCGATTAAAGTATCGCGATTGCTAGCTTGCACAATCACAATATCTGGAACATTATGTGTTCTATAAGGCGCCTCGTGTTCCTTTTGATATTCTTCTAGCACCAGATGAAAATTAGTGCCTCCAAAACCGAAAGAGCTAATTGCTGCTCGGCGTTTTGAACCATTAGGAGGTTGAATCCAAGGACGAGTTTGGGCATTTAAATAAAAACTACTGTTTTCAAGCTCGAACTGTGGGTTTGGTTGAGTAACATTAATTGTTGGAGGTAATATTTTATTATACAGCGCTAATGTTGCCTTAATTAAAGAAGCAGCTCCAGCAGCTGTTCTAGTATGTCCAATCTGTGACTTTACACTACCTAGAGCAACAGATTCCTTTGCTACTTGGTGTTCGTCGTATACAGAAGCAATACTTTTAAATTCGCAAATATCTCCAGCAACTGTCCCCGTTCCGTGTGCTTCAACTAACTGGATATCTTTGGGAGTAAGTCCAGCTCGCTCATAAGCTCTATTCAAAGCTTTAACTTGCCCCTCAAATCTTGGAGCATAAATACTTTTAGCGCGGCCATCGCTGGAAGTACCGATGCTTTTAATTACACCATATATTTTATTACCATCTCTTTCTGCATCCTCTAAACGTTTGAGAACCACCATCCCTACTCCGTCACCAAGAACAATACCGTCTGAGTCTGCATCAAAAGGACGGGAAAGACCTTCTCTTGATAGTGCAGGAGTTTTACTAAAGCACATATATGCAACTATGGAGTTATCAACATTGACTCCACCAGTTAATACTGCATCGCAACTGCCATCGGTGAGTTCTGCTATAGCCATTTTGATTGCGGCTAAACTACTAGCACAAGCTGCATCAATGGTACAGTTTGTCCCTCCAAGGTCAAAATGGCTGGTAATTCGACCCGACACTACATTAGCTAATAGACCAGGGAAACTACTTTCTCGCCAGTTAGCGTATAAACTTTTTAGTTTCTCTACAATGCTAGTTACCATTTCATCAGGGAAACCAAAATTTTTAATGACTTTTTCCCATCTGGGTGCATCTGTTCTGGCAGCAAGAGTAAATGCGATATTGCCAGAACCTCCAACCCCAAGAATTACTCCTGTTTTGTCGCGCAATAAAGCAGTAGACTCATCTCTAGTATAACCAGCATCTGCTAAAGCCTGCTTGGCTACCAGCAACGCCATTATTTGTACAGTACTAATTGACTCTAAATTTATTGGTGGAATTCCAAATTCTATAGGGTCAAACTCTACTTCAGGAAAAAAAGCACCAGTTTTGCCATAGGTTCTATCGCTAGTGGCTGGGTCTGAATTGAAGTATTCATCCATTCTCCAGTATCCGTCATAATACTCAGGCTCTCGGTCTACTATTTCTTGAATGCTGTTTTTTCTGGATAAAATATTTTCCCAAAATTCTCCAACCGTGCGTGCTTCTGGAAAGATACTGCCTATTCCAACAATTGCAATGGGTATTGGTTGACGCTCTTTACAATTACTTGTTTCAACTGGTTTCATTTATTACCTCGAAGGGCGCGTTATATTTTTGTAAATATGTAGGGTGGCTGAAGCCACCTTATCCTTATTAGGTATTACCGTCATATTTTTGTGAATATGCAGGTAGAGTGGCTTAAGGCACCCTACCACTAGGCGTATGACTTAAGTTCACCGCGTCTACGGACATCTAAGGTTGCACAGTGGAAAGAACCTAAGAAAGGATAGTGATCTTCAAATGTGCAAGGAATAGGTTTAAATCCCCAGTCTTTTAATGCTTGAATCATTGACTCCTGGGATTTTTCGACAATAACCCGCTCCTCATCGAGACTAAGTACGTTCATATTCACCCAGTGACTAATCACACTTGTTCCATAAACGGTAGCGGGAGTTCTATTGGGTTTAGGTGCTATTAATACATCCCATGACTTAAAGAAGTCAGGAAGCTTATCAACATCTAAGTTGACCGGATTGACCATCACTTTCCCAGGCGCCAGGGGAATAAGTGTCGTGTCGATATGCAGTGCTTGCGGACAGAGCGACTGTACAGTGTGAATGCGGTATTCATCACCTAAGTGACGCTGTAACCATTTTATACCAAGAGCATTAGTTACATGACTTTTTTGAACAAAAATATCGCGTCCGCAGCGTATAAAATCAGCAGCATCGAAAGTTGGCTCGAACTCGTTAATAACATACCGGATTTCTTCACCGGGTTCAGAAGCTTTATAATTTGCGTCATAAAGCGCATCGATTAGCTGGGGTTTGGGAGCGGAAGTCCATTTTGCTCCTCCCTTAAAGTACTCCTTAAGCAGGGAGCGATAAGCCCAAGCCTCGAAATAACGACCTCGGTCAGCCATTGGCGCCTCAATAATATCATTACCGACTACGAGGAAGGCATCGCGAGGGTTGGCAACACAGAAGCCATTTTGTATCTTCCAGGCAGGGGTACTAAAAGAAGCAGAAAGGTCTGCTATATCAGGGCGCCGGACTACAACCCCTTCTGCTTCCAGAATATGAACGAATTCTTGAAGGTTCTTTGTTGCAGCATTAATCATCTTCTTAGGATAGGGAAGTCGCTGATTTTCCATCGCCTTCCTTAATTCATCCATTTTGTCATCCTGCCCAGGAGGTAGTGCCGCCTGGTAGATTGTATGCCAAGATGGAAACATTGCTCCATCGACCCTGCCAACGATGACTTCTTCTAATAAGTCCCATTCATTATAAGAGCTTACGGGACATGCGTTATTAGTGGTTGGTGGATTTGTATTAGTTAACATTGATTACCTCTGTGTTTAAACTAGTTGTTCGTTGTTGATAGTTGCAAGAGAATATCGTTCGTTAGGAGACGGTATAAACCCTTGCTTAATGCAGTAATTTAAGTAGGTTGAAATTAAGTTGATATCAACCTCTGGACAAGTAATACCTGCTTTTTCAAGAAAATGTTGGGCATTTGATGTATCAATTTTAGCTCCTGTAAAAATTACAACACAATGGGGAGGTAATTCTGAACCGACTACAAAATATGAAAAGAGCATCAGGCTAGTAAAAGCAGAACTGTAAATCTTTCCTTCTCTGGAAACAAGATTGTTTTGAAACAACTTGAGATAGAAATCAATGGAAACTACTTTAACTTTGTAGCCAAAATCAATGATGAGATTTACAAATTCATAATAATACCTTTGGTCTGGATTAACAATGTGAAAAGTTTGACCGTAAGCTAACGGATTAAGACCAAGGTGAAGAGAAGCTTTGGCTGCGTAATCCACTGGAGTTACATAGAAATAATCCTCGGTAAAATAAAACAATCCTGTTTCAACTATCGTTTTAACAATATTATAGTATATACCTCGACTAGTAGTAGTTTGAAGTGGATAACATCCTGTTTTACTGTCACCAAAAACATCACCTAGTCTGACTATAACCCATTTTAACCCTCGCTTTCCTGCCTCATGAACTAGCTTTTCAGCATTTATTTTTGTTAATTCATAAGGTTGATAATCAAAACTTTGTCCAATATCAAGGTCGCTTTCTTTGAATATAAACTCTTCATCCAAAGATTTATTACCTATTACGCTGTAACTGGATGTATGCAGCATTGGGATATTACCAGTTAGACAAAACTCAATGACTTGCGAAGTTCCTTGAACATTGACTTCAGCTAATTTTTCATAACTGGCTACCATATTCACGTTTGCTGCAACATGAAATACTTGGTCAATTTGATGGACAAGTTGGTAGTAATCTTCAGGGTTTAAGCCAAATTTGGGTTTAGTAATATCTCCAATTATGGGAATAACTCTTGATTCAAATTGCTCGTACAGTATACTATCAGGGTCGTAAACTGCAAGCATGTTTGCAATTCTTATTCTTGCTTTTTCTGTACCCTCCGCCCTAACTAAACAATACACCTTGGCTTTTGTAGTAGCTAGAATTTCAAATAAAATTCTTCCTCCTACTACTCCTGTAACACCTGTGATAAAGATATTTTCACAATCATCACAATCAATTAATTCCATTATCCTAATTTAACTCCACTGTATTTAACTCCACTGTGAGGTTTCTAGCGTACCTATATTTAGACCTCCATCCAATGCAACAACCGCCCCGTTGAGGTAGTTAGTTTTACAAGCAGCGAGAAACGTAACTATTTCAGCAACATCTGACGGATGTCCAAAACGACCAGAAGGAATAAGGTTTAACAATAGTTTGTCTGCAGTAACAGTACTATGTTTATCTTCATTTTCAAGCATTTCGGTTTGGAAGATACCAGGGGTTATTGCATTAACGCATACACCAAAAGAACCCAGTTCTCTTGCCCAAGATTTAGAAGCAGCTATCAAACCTGCTTTAGAAGCAGCGTAAGCAGAAGCAGAAGCCGCTCCCCAAGTTCCGGCAATAGAGGCAATATTAATTACACGTCCATTTCTCTTTTTGACCATAAACTTAGAGAAAATTGTGGTACAACTATATGCCCCTATTAAATTTACATCAATCACTTTAGCGACTGTATCTTGATACTCTGGCAGTAAAACAGGAGTACGCTCAAAAATTCCTGCATTGTTTACTAGAACAGCAATAGAGTCTCCGAAATAACTAGTTATTTGCTCGGCTGCTTGTTGGATGCTGTAGGTGCTACATACATCCATTACAAATAAGCCTAGTTTTTCAGAATTTTTTACATAACTTTGTAATGAGTCAAGTTTATTTTGGGAAACATCTGTTGCAGCAACACAAAACCCTTCTGCTAACAGATGTTGAACTATTTGGCGCCCAAATCCTCCAGCAGCCCCTGTTACGACTGCAATTTTCTGATGATTCTGCATTGAGTTTGCCTACTTTATAAGTCTAAAATATTCCGCTAATTCTTTGGGATTCGGCTATTGCTTCTTGTATCCTTTCTTGGAAAAAGCTCACATCTGTGTCATTCATCATCAGATTACTGTAAAATCTAGAGATTTTCGAGAATTGGATGCCATAATCTTTACAAATCCGGGTAATCAAAATATCCCGAAGTTTTGTAGTGTCGTTGTAATCTCCAGGGCTGCTAACAGGTGTTTCTTGAGAATGGAAAATTAGTACGTTAGGTACTCCTTGAACTACCATTGGCATTCCCACATTTTTTGCTGCATCAACTAGAGACTGACCTATTTGCAGCAGGTAATTACCCATCCTTTCGTAACATGAAACATCGTTTTCAATCAATTCAATAGTAGCTAACACCGCAGCTAAACCTAGTGGATAACCGTTAAATGTTCCTGCATGGATAACTTTTTGATCCACATATAGTTGCATAATTTCTTTCTTACCCACAATGGCTGACATTGGTAGAGAGCCTCCAGCCAGTGCTTTACCAAAAACAGTAATATCGGGTGTTACGCCTAACTGAGATTGGGCGCCGCCTAAAGCGACTCTAAAGCCAGTAATTACCTCATCAAATATGAGTACCACATTATAGCGGTCACAAAGTTCTCTGACTTTTTCTAAATATCCTGGGACGGGTAGTATACCTCCTCCATTAATACAGATAGGTTCCATAATCACAACGCCAATTTCCGAAGCGCGCTCACTAAGCAACTTTTCTAGGGCGACGCTATCGTTCCAGGGAAGCAAGAAAGATTGGTCTTGCAAAATATTAGGCGCGCGTCCATCAGTGCCAAGAAAATCTCCTTCGTAATCAACAGGAGCTGGATAATCCGCAGATAATGGTTTACCGCCCATAATATTATCTGCATTACCATGATAGTGTCCCTGAAATCGGACAAATTTGGGCTTACCAGTATAAGCTCTAGCAAGTCTAATGGCATTTTGTATAGACTCAGTACCACTTAAACCAAAACGTACCATTTCGGCACTAGGTACATGATGAATAATTTTTTCGCAAACTAACCCTTCCAAATCGCATTGGTCAACAGAAAGGACTTTAGTCGTATAATCATTCAACCTTGCATTATATTCTTCATTACAATGCCCTACAATTAAAGCACCAAATTTACAAAACAAATCGAGATGTTCGTTACCATCTAAATCCCATACTCTCGAACCCTTTCCTTTATTAAAGGGTATAATAGTCTCTTTTCCACTGTAACGGAAGTTATAGTGTACTCCACCGGGCATATAATGCTTGATTTGCTGTACAACTTTTTGAGATTGGGGAAATTTAAGTTTCGGCATTGCAAATTCTCCTAAATAGTAATTGAGTTGATTATTTTATAGGTTCCGTGATGTGTAGCATAGTTAACGCTTAACATATTGAGTAGACGAAGACGAAACAGATAAGCAGCTCCTCTCATTAAATGGTAAGCAACATCGACAACATGGCGGTTTTCTGGTTTTTCTAAATAAGAACCTCTAGTCCATTCATTAAAAGCTCCCATTGCTGGACCGCACCAAACTTGGTAATCAGGTTTTCGCTCCTGCATTCCCGCGCTAGCCCAACGAGATGATTTACCGAGATACCACTTAAAAATCAAGGCCATTTTTTTCTTCGGGTTGTTTATAGCTCTATTTATCTGATTAGGATCTCTTTTCTCAAAATATGCAACAGTTTCATTCCATACGCTATCCAAATCTTTTTGAAAAAACTCTTTTTCAATTTTTTGTCTTTCTACAGCCGGAATTTCATCAATCGAGTTATACTCCCTGTACATGTCATACAGTTTTTGAGCGCGCATTGCATAAAGTGTTCCTCTTTTTAAAACTTGTACCTTTACGCCCATCTCAAACATATCCCCTGCTGGAGTCATGGCAACATCTGCAATATCTGCTTGAGCTAACGAGGCTTTAACGGTTTCTGATGTACCAGATTCTAAGCAAGCTTGATTCACCGAGCCAGTTACAACATAATCTGCTCCCATCATAAAAGCTGCTAACACAGCGTTTGGAGTACTAATTCCACCTGCTGCACCCACTCGGATATTTTTTTGATATTGATATTCCGATTGAATACGGTCTCTTATTTCTTGAATAAAAGGTAGCAGACAAACAAGTGGTCTATTATCTGTATGTCCGGCTGAATCTGCTTCTACAGTGATATCACCAGCAACAGGAACCTTACAAGCCAAAGCTGCCTGCTCTTCGGTAATTTTTCCTTGCATTACCAAATCCCGCAGCATTTTCTCTGGGGCTGGTTTCATCAATAGTTCAGCTACTTCTCTTCTAGAGATTTTAGCAATAATATGATTTTTTGCAATTATCTGACCATCACTATTTTGAGAAAGTCCTGCCGCGCGATAATAAACGAGGTTTGGTGTCAAGTTCATAAAAGCAGATGCTTCTAACGTTTTGATACCATATTTGAGATACAACTCAACACATTCCCTTTCCAATTGAGGTTCGGAGGGGCTATGAATTAAGTTAAAAGCATAAGGGGCATTAGTCAAATTCGCTTGCAGCTTGACTATCGCTTCTTCTACTCGTGCTAAAGGTAAACCAGCGGCGCCAAAGCAAGCTAAATATCCTTTTCGAGCTAAGGCAGTCACCAAATCGACTGAAGAAATACCATTAGCCATTGCCCCTGCTTGGTAAGCATAATTAGTATTATGGTCTTTTTTAAACTCATCGCTACCAAGCCACTCCGGCTTTAACGCTGGTATTAAACCGCTACAAGGGTAATCTCCTGTTGGTAACACTTCTCCGCCAGATGCAAGTGCTATGCCGTAATCCCTATGTTTTATAACATGAAAGGATGTATTTAAATCGTGCAAACAACGCTCAATTTGCATTCTATTGGTTGCTATTTGCTCGTCTGACCCTTTCCATCTTAGGGATGTCTCTATGCTATTTGTTTTGAGACAAAGACTATTATTAATCATTGGTTAAAGAATCGATATACGTCATAAAAATTTATTTCTCAGCCCTTTAGATTGTTTCGTACTGAACACTTCAGCCTATTCAAACAGCACAAATTCCATGATTATTTACTACTTAGTCCTATTACCAATATGACTCGATAAACCTATTTGGTTTTTAAAAACTCGAAGTATTAGTCTTGGAATGTAGTATTACTTAGCTGCTTTTTTATAAATTCATTTTCTTGCAGCATCTTGAACACAAAACTAACTTTAAAAATTCAATTATGGCATCTGTCTAAAGGTAGAGATAATTTCTCTCGGCTGTCATTGTCGCTAATTCTGCAATGCTATAATGCATCTGTGTGGATTTTGCTGAATAATTGAACCATCAACACACCATATAGAGATTTTGAAAGGCATAAATATTTCTTAGAATCCTAGAAACCGGGTTTCTCCGTTGAAATATTGTAATAAAAACAACGATTTTGCGTAGAAACCCGGTTTCTTTGCATAACTCATAGGGATGATGGCTATAGATATTGAGCATAAGACCGCGCGTAAATTTTTTAAAGGGGAAATATGAATTTAAAATCACTCTCTAAATCTTCTAGCCAATGGCTACTTGGGTTATTTATTGCTGTAACTGCTGTTACAGGTGCAATTGTTTTAATTGGGATGGAGGAGTTTAGGCTGGAGAGTAAAAATTCTTCTCAGCCTGTAAAAACAGTTCCTGTAGTAAAAGAAGTAACAGCTTTAGGAAGACTACAACCGCAAAAAGAGGTTATTCGTTTGTCGTCGCCTCTCGCTTTGAATGAAGACCGTGTGGCTCAACTACTGGTAAAAGAAGGTGACAGCGTACAGAAAGGGCAAGTTGTTGCAATATTAGACTCTCGTAATCGCCTCCAGTCTGCTGTTTTAGAAGCGCAGAACCGAGTTAAAGAAGCCAAGGTGAGGTTAGCACAGGTGAAAGCCGGAGCTAAAAAAGGCGAAATACAAGCGCAGCAGGCAATTATTAATCGGTTGCAGGCGGAGAGAAACGGAAACATTGCAATCCAAAAGGCGAATATTACCCGTTTGCAATCAGAAGTACGTAATGCCCGTAGTGAGTATAAACGCAACCTTTGGTTGCATCAGCAGGGTGCTATTTCCGCCTCAGCCCTAGATAGTAAGAGGTTGGCAGCAGAAACAGCAGCAGCACAGATGGAGCAAGCTATTGCCCAACAAAAAAGTACAGCAAAGTCTCTTACTGCCCAAGAAAAAGAAGCTATAGCTACACTAAATCGCATTGTTGAAATTCGTCCTGTTGAGGTGGAGACAGCCCAAACTCAAGTGGGCACTGCAATTGCCCAGTTACAGCGTGCCAAAATCGAACTAGAGCAAGCTTATATAAAAGCACCAATGGCGAGTCAGATTTTCAAAATTTACGCCAAAACTGGAGAAAAACTTGGAGACAATGGCATTGCTGACCTGGGGCAAACTGACAGCATGATGGTAGTAGCAGAAATATATCAAACCGACATAGACAAAGTTCGTATAGGACAGTCAGTAACTATTACCAGTTCAGTCTTTCCCGGTAAATTACAGGGAAAAGTCGATTTAGTTGGTTTACGGCTAAGTCGGCAAAATGTCTTTAGCAATCAACCAGGAGAAAACCTAGACCGTCGAGTAGTGGAGGTTAAAATTAACTTGACTAAAGAAGCAAGTCGCCAAGTGGCTTCGTTGACGGATTTACAAGTGGAGGTAGCAATTCAAATATAATGATACATTTTCGCAAATACTCCTACTGATTCAAATTTATTCGTTTAAAGGCTAATTTATGGTTTTCAAATTATTAAGTAAAAAAACTCCACTTGCTTGGCGCCAGTTGATGAAAAATAAAACCCGACTAGCAGTTGCTGTGGCGGGGATTGCTTTTGCTGATATGCTGATGTTTTTGCAAATGGGGTTGTTAGATTCATTGTTTGATAGTGCGACACAACCTCACCGAAATCTTGAGGGTGATTTGGTTATGGTAGATTCTTTTTATCAAAGCATAACCACACTCAACAGCTTTAGAAGAGATAGGTTGCAGAAAGCTTTAGGATATGAAGGAGTCAGTTCTATTAGCCCACTGCGCGTGGACTCTGGCTCATGGCGTAATCCCGAAACACTTAAAAGTAGAAACATTTTAATATTTGGAATCGATCTAGATAAACCAGCATTTAATTTTCCCTCAGTCCACCAAAACTTAGGTCGGCTCAAGTTACTAAATCGAGTGCTATTTGACAAAGCTTCACGACCGGAATACGGTCGAATTCCTGAACTCTTACAGCAGCATGGAACTGTAGAAGCACAGTTGAAGGATCAAGTTATACAAACAGTGGGTTTATTTAATCTAGGTGTATCCTTTGGTGCTGACGGTAACGTCATCACTAGTGATTCAACTTTCCTCAAACTATTTCCAGGAAGTCGGTCGTATCAAATTTCAGTTGGTTTAATTCATCTTAAACCTAATGCTGATGTCACTAAGGTGCAATCACTTCTAAATGAAACCTTACCAAAAGATGTGAAAGTATTGACCCCTCAAGAATTTATCGACATCGAAATCGACTATTGGGCAAGTCAGGGGACTGGGTTTATTTTTATGCTGGGTGTAGTAGTGGGGTTTATTGTCGGTATTGTAATTGTTTACCAAATTTTGTACGCCGATGTCTCTGAACATTTACCGGAGTACGCTACTTTGAAAGCAATGGGATACAGCGATCGGTATTTACTCGGCGTTTTACTACAAGAAGCATTATTATTAGCTGTATTAGGGTTTCTGCCTGGTTTTTTGCTTTCGATAGGGTTGTACCAAATTACCTTTGCTGCAACCCTGTTACCAGTCACAATGAAGACTGGTCGGGCGATTGTTGTATTACTGCTTACAATATTTATGTGCAGTATTTCTGGAGCGATTGCAATGCAAAAATTGCGTTCAGCTGACCCGGCTGATGTTTTCTAGTTATTATCGATAAGTTGACATATTCAACAAATCCGTAAAATTTACGAATTTGAACTGCTCTACAACTACCGTAATTAAAGCTTTTAAAGGTTGAGAAAACTATGATTGCAATAGCCTACTTGTGTTTGGTTACCTATTTCATTTTATTGGTAATTAGCGCCTTATCCTCTTGGCTGCTAGTTCCAACAGTGATGACTCATCGAAAACATCTGGTACAGCAGAAGCCACAGGCGCCGCTCGTTATACACCCGACAGTAACAATTCAACTTCCCATCTTTAACGAATATTATGTTTCTACCCGCCTACTCGATGCCCTGAAATTATTGAACTATCCAAAAGATTGCTTCGACATTCAAATTCTTGATGACTCGACGGATGAAACCAGCGATTTGTTGGCAGTAAAAACAATAGAACTGAAGCAAGAGGGGTTTTCTGTTTCGCATATTCGACGTTCTATGCGAGAGGGATTTAAAAGCGGCGCGCTACAGCATGGAATGCAGATTTCAAATAGTGACTTTTTTGCAATTTTCGATGCTGACTTCGTGCCCGATCCTGACTTTCTGGTGAAGGTAATGCCTTATTTTCAAAATGAGCAAGTTGCAATCGTCCAAACCAAGCTACACTTTGCCAATTGGGACACTTCCTTCCTGACCCGAATTCAGCAAATGCAAACAAGCCTTGAATTTGAAATCGATATTCATCGACGGACAAGCCAGGGAGGCTTTTTGCACTTTAGTGGTACTGGTGGAGTATTACGTGGTTCGTCAATTCAACAGGCAGGGGGTTGGCAGGGCGATACGTTGTCAGAAGATTTAGACCTTAGTACTAGGCTTTACCTGAAGGGGTGGCAGGCAGTTTACGCCCCAGAGGTGATTTCTACAGGAGAATTCCCAATAGACCTAGTTAGCCTCTGTGTACAACAGTTCCGTTGGGCAAAGGGAACGACAGAAGTATTTCGGAAGCTAGGAGACCAAGTCCTCAACTCAGCACTATCACCAAATACCAAAGACGATTGGATATCACTCTGTGTGTCCTACTCAATGTTTCCCGTCTTTTTTGCTACCGGAATTCTAAGTATAACGGTCACTTCGCTCAATAATTATCTTCCGTCTTTCCTCCTTTATGGATCATCATGGCTGTACCTGCTTTGGATTGTCCCTATGTTGATAACCTATGCCTATGCAATTAGCCTGGGCAAAGAGAAACATAACTGGTGGAAATATTGGGGTGACTCTGTGTTTTTTTTGTTTTATAACCTGGCTGTTTCCTGGCAAAATTCTATTGCAGTTTTCCAGGGAGGATTAGGTTGCCGAAGTGAGTTTAAACGTACCCCTAAGCTAGCAAACACTAAACCACAAGAACACAACAAATATCTTAATTTTCAGTGGGATGGAATGCTATTAAGTGAAGTTTTTCTAGGGGGAATATATGCTATGATGACAATTATTGATAGTTTAGAAAAGCTACCATTCTTGTTCATACATATTCTTTTTGCTACTAGCTTCATTGGTAAAGTTGTCTATACTTTATCTTTTCGTTTGTTCAATTCTTAGTAATTTAAGAATCAAGATTTTTGACTTTTAGGAGGTTTTTTATGTTGCAATTGACAAGTTTACAACCTACCCTTAACAGATGGCAAGCTCGGTTGTTTTTCTTCTTACAAGAACGGTTTGGCGTAACCCTCTTTATGAGGTTTCAGGAAGACAACGAAGTATCGCAAAAGAAATTTATCGACAGTTATGAAGACATTTTTTACCATATAATGAACGTAGATATGTGTCGCATGAACGCATATACTGACGTGGCTACAAACCGCACATTGTGTGGAGATAAAACTTTTGTAGATATTGGCACAGGAATGTACTTGACACTCACTAAGTTGCTGTTAAAAGGAGGCGTTGCCCATGTACATGCCATTGAGGCAAACAAAGAATCTTACAAAAAAGCACTAGAAGAGTGCAAATGTATGGAGCGGGTCGCTCAAGACAAAATTACGCTTCATCAAAGTCTTTCTACAGAAATTACTTTTAATCAAAGGGTAGATGGCATTATACACGAGATTGTGGGTAGAATTGCTTCAAACGAAGGAATGCCATATGTGATTGCAGATGCACAAGAAAGGTTTTTGGTTCCTAATGGTTTGGTGATTCCAAAACTTGTTGAAACACTTATGGTACCGATTGAAGAACCTTCTATAGGTTTTGTTGGACGACTTATGTCTTGGTTTGGCTTTGAAAGCAAGCCAGAACTTAAACAAGGTCTTCAGGTTATTTACAATCCAACTAAGCAGATTCGGCTCTCTAATGTTGCTGAAGTTGTAGAGTCTTTTGTTTGTGGCCCTTCGGCGCCTCCTATGCGCGAGCAACTCGTTCAGACCAAGCGCATCAGCTTCTCAATAGATCGCACTGGCAACTTCTGCGGATTTCTTCTTGGTTGTCGTGTTGTAACCCATGAAAATTCCCCTGTAATTAATGCACTTGACCAGATTACTAGCTGGGGTACAGTATTTGTACGAATTCTGGAAACACCACGCACTCTTTCTAAGGGTACAAAGATTGATGTTGACTTCCATGTTGATGCATCCACTATTACCCCAAACTATTTCATCGCAGTTTCATTGGAAGATAGCAAACTTGCGGAAGTGAAGTGGAGTGGTCCACTAAACTGACTTTTTACTTTCTGAAAAAAAGATTTTTGTCGGTTGGGTTCTTCGCCACGGAGTGTCTTTACAACCGACAATCGTATTGATAACAGTTTGAGGAAAATAATGAACACAATCGCCTACTTATGTTTGGGAACTTATCTCATTTTATTGGTAATTAGCGCCTTATCCTCTTGGCTGCTAGTTCCAACAGTAATAACTCATCGAAAACATTCGGAACAGCAGAAGCCACAGGCGCCGCTTGTGAAATTCCCAAAAGTAACAATTCAACTTCCCATCTTTAACGAATATTATGTTTCTGCCCGCCTGCTCAATGCCCTCAAATTATTGAACTATCCAAAAGATTGCTTCGACATTCAAATTCTTGATGACTCGACGGATGAAACCAGCGATTTGTTGGCAGTGAAAACAATAGAACTGAAGCAAGAGGGGTTTTCTGTTTCCCATATTCGACGTTCTATGCGAGAGGGATTTAAAAGCGGTGCGCTACAGCATGGAATGCAGATTTCAAATAGTGACTTTTTTGCAATTTTCGATGCTGACTTCATGCCCGATCCTGACTTTCTAGTGAAGGTGATGCCTTATTTTCAAAATGAGCAAGTTGCAATCGTCCAAACCAAGCTACACTTTGCCAATTGGGACACTTCCTTCCTGACCCGAATTCAGCAGATGCAAACAAGCCTTGAATTTGAAATCGATATTCCTCGACGGGCAGGTTTGGGAAGCTTTTTACAATTTAATGGTACTGGCGGGGTGTTGCGTCGTTCGTCAATTCAACAGGCAGGGGGTTGGCAGGGCGATACATTGGCAGAAGATTTAGACCTCACTACCAGGCTTTACCTGAAGGGGTGGCAGGTAGTTTATGCCCCAGAGGTGATTTCTACAGGGGAATTTCCAATAGATGTAATTAGCCTCTGTTCACAACAGTTCCGTTGGGTAAAGGGAACGACGGAAGTATTTCGGAAGCTAGGAGACCAAGTTTTCAACTCAGCACTACCACCAAATACCAAAGACGATTGGGTATCGCTATGTTTGTTCTACAACTCAATGTTCCCCATCTTTTTTGCTACGGGAATCCTAAGTATAACGGTCACTTTGCTTAATAATTATCTTCCGCCTTCCCTCGTTTATTGGTCATCATGGCTGTACCTGTTTTGGATTGTCCCCATGTTAATAACCTATACCTATGCAATTAACCTGGGCAAAGAGAAACATAACTGGTGGAAAAATTGCGGTGACTTTCTGTTTTTTTTGTTCTATACCCTAGCTTTTTCCTGGCAGAACTCTATTGCAGTTTTCCAGGGAGGATTAGGTTGGCGAAGTGAGTTTAAACGCACCCCTAAGCTAGCCAACACTAAACCACAGGAACGCAAAAAATATCTCAATTTTAAGTGGGATGGAATGCTATTAAGTGAAGTTTTTCTAGGAGGAATATATGCTATAATGACGATTATTGATAGTTTGGAAAAACTACCATTATTGTTCATACATATTCTTCTGGCTGCTAGCTTTATTGGCAAACTTGTCTATACTTTATATTTTCGTTTGTCCATTAGCAACTGGTTAATTCCAATCATCCGCCGAAATAGCAAAATCAGAACGCCTGTTTAATGACTTTCAACCAGTTGATATGAATAAATAATACACATAATGTAGAGACCGGATTAATCCGGTCTCTACAAAAATTTTATTATGTTTATGCTACCGGACATTATATCATGTGCTTTAGAGTTGTTGCCTAGCAGGTCAAATTTCTGTAGTGATTGAGCCACAATTCATTTGCTTCAAATATCATCCGATGCTTTGAAGAACCTCCATAAAGATAAATAAAATCTTTCAGAGTCCTACATATAGGCTTTCTATCATAAGGTGTTTTGTACAAATGCCACGGCTTGGTTTTACCGATGTAGTGAATTATTTTTATAGGCTTTTGAGCCGATACATTAAAATCATAGCCAAACAATTGATTGTACTCATGCAAATGAATATGAAAGATATTGTATCCATGATCTAGATGAAGCTCTTTTTGACTTTCCCAATTGAAGTAGTAGGCATTAAGAAAGTCTTGGTCTCCAGCAGCCGCAACACCTTCTATCTTGCCAATTTTAGATAACATATCATCAAATAATTCTGTAGATGGCTCAACAACCATTAGCCCAGAATTGAGCTTCGTCCAAACCGAAAGCCTGGGTAACATTCCTCCTGAATTGACAGCAGACATATGGGGCTTTTCAAATAGTTCGTCAATATTATTAAGTATCAGCATATCAGCATCTAAGTAAACCAATTTGTCAAACTGCTTGAGTCCAAAAATATTCAACTTTGGATAGGTGAAATGCCACCGATATAATTGCTTATCTACGATTTTAGTTGGATTATCAATGTTTTGAATCATAATACAGTTAATATTATGCTTGCCAAGGGACTCAATGACTTCTTTAGATAAATTAGGTGTTATTAGAAGTACAAAAGGATATTTTGGATTTGTTTTTGCTAATGAATAATTCAAAACCAAAATGCCTTCTAAGTAGTCATCTGTTGTAAGTACAGAGATAAAACTATAGTTTTTTGTAGTCATATTTACCTTCCAAGTTTTAAATTAATCAGGTTTAGCCCGGATTTCTCATATAAAAAACTGATTCCGGCGCCGGAATCAGATAGTGTAATTAAGACTGTTCAGAAATTAGTCGCAAGTTTAGTTGCAAGTATTGACAAGACGACCGTCTTCCATATGAACAATGCGGGAAGCAATATCAAGGATGCGGTTATCATGGGTAACTAAAAGAATTGTACAGCCTTGTTCTTTGGCTAGTTTCTGCATCAATTCTACAACATCACGCCCGGATTTTTTATCTAGCGCTGCGGTAGGCTCGTCTGCCAAAACGATTTTAGGTTGGGCAACAAGGGCACGAGCTATAGCTACCCGTTGCTTCTGTCCACCGGACATGTTCTCAGCATAGTAATTTGCACGATGTCCTAAACCAACACTTTCTAGCATGGCAATTGCTTTGGCATCTATGTCTTGCTTTAAATACTCTTGGTGCAATTCCATTGACATGCGTACATTTTCTTTCGCTGTCAAAAATGTCATTAGGTTATGCGCTTGAAATATATAGCCTATTTGGCGCCGAATGTCTTGTAGCTGCTTTTTACTAGCACTACACATTTCCCGTCCTAAAATCTTTAGACTTCCTTCATGAGCAGAACGCAGTCCTCCTATAAGGGTCAACAATGTCGTTTTTCCTGAACCTGAAGGTCCAGTCATAATAATAATCTCAGATGGATAAATGTCTAAGTTAATGTCAAATAATACTTGTTTTTTCAAATCACCGCTACCAAAGTAATGGTTAAGATGATGGGCAGAAATAATGGATTGAGTCATATATTTATTGTCAAAATTTTACTCAGTAGTACACATTGTTCAGTAATAGAAATACTTTCATCTTTCAATAACCGCTCCAAAATTAAGCCATTACTCAGGTTCAACACCAAAGAGATTAATACTGGGTCGTCAATATTCAAAAAGTCATATATCCACTGCTGATATTGCTTGATAGTACATTTAAACCCACCACTCAAACGCATTTCCTTCGAGTCTTGATGCTGACAAAAATTAACCCACAGCAAAAGCTGCTTAATAAAATAATCTTCATTCTCAGCTAAAAATCTCCCAAGAGCTTCAATGCGTTCTTGTAGCGTTTGCGTTTTTTGCAACTCAGCCGTTGCCATTAACATATTCTGCCGACTTATTTCTTGTACTAATTGCTCAAACAAAGCTTTTTTATTAGCAAAGTAATGATATAATGTCCCAGTGGATACACCTATATCTTGAGCAATTTCACGCATAGTAATTGCAGAATAGCCTTTTTGGGCAAACAAATCAAAGCACTTACTTAGTAATTCTTTGCGGTATTTGTCATGGTCAACAATTTTAGGCATGAACAAACAATTTTTCAATAGAAACAGCTAAACGTAAAAGATTCACTTCACAAAACGGAAGAGCTACCAGCATTAAACCGACAGGCAACCCTGAAGCAGTAAATCCTACAGGAACAGTAATTGCACACAGTCCAAACAGGTTTGCTAAACGAGTATTTCTTAATGACATTATATTTTCTAATGCATACTTCTTACTATCCTGTTCTAACTCGCTAATAATTGGCGGAACATGTGCTACGGTTGGCATTAAAACAGCAGTATAATCACTTGTTCTGTGAAAATACTGCTGTCTAAGGTCTTTCAATCCCTGATATACTAAGTTAATATCATTTTCCTTAATGTTGGCGCCGACATTAAATCTATCTAATATATCTTGTGAAATCGAACCAGGATTAGCTGCTAAAAACTCGCTCCAATTGTTACTTCCCTCATAGTTAACAATATTTCCTTTAGCATTAATCAGTTCTAACGCTTTTTCAAACTCTGGGATACTGCTCATTTTAACAATCGCCCCTTTTGCTGCAATACTTTCTATAGCAGAATTTAAAACAGCCTCAACTTCGGTGTCTATTTCGTCCCATACAGTATTTGTACACACTAGTAAATTAACACCATTGCAATCGGCGCCTGATAAATCGACTTTATCAGTTTGGGCAAGCACATGGTATAAAATAGCAGCATCCTCAACACATCGAGTCATAAAACCAACAGTATCTAAAGTCTGACTTAAAGGGATAACACCTTGCGATGATATTAAATTTGCAGTTGTTTTTAACCCAACTAAATTATTCCAGGCAGCAGGTGTGCGAATTGAGCCACCTGTGTCAGTACCAATACCAGCGCAACATAAACCTTTTGCTACAGCAACAGCAGAACCTGATGATGAACCACCGGGAACCCTTGCATGAACAGAGTCAAAAGGATTTCTCGGTGTCCCAAATGTTGGATTTATCCCTAAACCCGAAAAAGCCAATTCCGTCATATTAGTTTTACCGAGACAAATAAAACCAGCTTTTTCTGCGACTCCATAAGCTACTGCATCTTGTTCGGCCACTTTGGAGCGCAAAATCTTTAATCCTGCACTTGTAGGTTTACCCTTGATATCAAAATTATCCTTCCATACAAGAGGAATACCGTCGTAAAGTGAAAGTCTTGTGCCAGCATTAGCTCTTTGATAAGCTACATATGCTTGCTTATATGCTTGTTCTCTAAAAATTTCGACAAAGATTTTGTCTTTTTCGACTTCTTCGTCAATTTTCGCTAAAAAATATTCAACTAACGCGCGCGGGTCAATGCTACCATTATCAATGCCGCATCCAATATCTTCTAAAGTATAACTTTCCCAAACTTGCTTAATCATCTTAGTTCTCCTTCATGGTAAACAAAATTAAACAACTATTTTAATTTTTTGACTATTACTAAATTACGGGTGAGTTTTGAGTACGTGTTGTGATACCATAATTATAGCTAGCAAATGAGAATCGCTTAACCCATGATTAACAGCTTCCTTAACTAATATAGTTAATTGCTCTGGCGTTAAGTTTGTAATGTTAATTGCCATTTCAGTAATTGCTGTATCCGCTATTTTGTCAAAATTTGTAACAATATTTTCTACATTTATTACCGTTTCTGTAGTGTTTTCAGGTATATCTTCAACAGTAGTTGCAATCTCCAGTTTTGATGAAGGCTTCACTGCTTCCTTTTTGGTTTCCTTATATTGAGAAACAATTTTCTTTGCTTCAGTATAGCTAATATTCTCACCATTTGAAGCACGCTCCAGTACCTCAACTCTTACCTCTTTAGGAGTAGAAGGAGCAGCAATCATGTAAAGAGTTGAAGCTGTAATATTCAAATGCTTAAAATTTACGCCTTTGAATTGCTCTGCAACCTGCATAAATTTGGTAGCGGTCGATATACTCCAATTAAACTCAAATTTCAGCCAATTTTGGAAATTTCCATGTCCCAGGTGCTTCTTTACCTCAATAAGCTTCTGTCCAATATCGATAATGTCTTGAGTATTACGGCGCATTAGCATTTTTATTTCGCTAGCACGCTGTTGGATAATGCTTCGCATGGAAGTGTCTAAAACACCATATTCAAAATTTAAAGTTTCTTGAGTTGGCGCCTGTTCTGACTGTTCAATTACTAAACTATTGTAGTTCATTTGTACAAGTCCTGAAATAGTAATCCCGTTTATCAACTCAAGTTTAATTTCATCCCTGTTACTTTGATAAAAGAAGAAAGCGCTTACATAAAAAGCTTTTTTAAACAAAGGCTAAAATCAAACTTATCGTCTCTAATATCACTAGGGATCGGCTAGATAAAATTATGCACCTAGAGCGCTAGTGCAGTAGAAGGGGTTGACAAATCAAATATACTATGTATACAGGGAATTGTAAGTTTTAGTAGTGCATATGGATTAATTAAGCGATTAAAAAATAAAACAATATATAAATACTAAAGACACATCGCATCTGTGAGGGTATGGCGTAGCTATGGCCGAGCAAAAGGCACCTATAAATAAAAAATATGGGTATGAAGTGGTGCCGCGTTGTTATTAAAAATACCTGGAAAAGTATGTTGGCTGCTGTATATAGCTGTATCCTTAATGGCAAGGATATAAAAAATTACGCGCGGTAGCATAATGGCTATAGACTTACGAAAATTTTTTGAAGCGACTAACCCTAGTAAAACTCTGGCTGTCAATCATCCAGAAGATAGAAAATATTATATTAATTTTTCTTCAGAGAAGGAGAAATATTCTCTATCTCTGGGAATTGGGGAAATTACTAGTAAAGCTAAAAGCTCAAAAATGCTCTATAGGTGCCATTATTATTATAAATTACGGGAGTCAGTAAGAATTACCTAACATTGTTATTAACCGTTTAATTTGACCCACTCGCTTGCGTTGGTCGTATCTACGTTTCGCTTCTGTGGTAATTTTTTGTATAAGTGTTTCATCTGCGCTTGTAATTGTCCAAGCTGCTTCTAGGAATGTTTCCACAGTAATTCCCCTGTCTTTACAAAACTGCGTTAGTTGAGAATCAAGGTCTTTTTCTAACACTATAGCTGAATGACGCCGTGTTTCTGGGTATTGTTCTAGTTCGCTTTTAAGGGATGCAAGGGTGTCTATATCTGTGTTTGGAGGATTTGATATTTCTTCAATAACAACAGGTTGTATCTGGGGAGTTTCTACTGTTTTAGGAACGAGTGAATCAATTCTTTCTGGAACTGTCGCGCGGTTGCGTTTGTTACGAAGTTGGTTGAGTATGTTATCTGACATTGTTATTTGCTCTCAATATGCGCGCGGATTTTCTCGATTAAGATTTCAAAGGGATATTCTAGGTCGTTATATCCTAGTTCGCTGAGGGTTGTACGTTTGTTGATTGCTTGTTTATACCTTTCAGATTCTCTGATGGAAGGCAATACTAAATCGGTGCCAGCTTCATCACGCATTCCATCTACCGCAGCTCGACTTTCGTGTGCTTGGGTGTTACCAAACCAACGGTCACGAAATGGTAAAATACCTAAGACTTCGGCACTGGTTGCTCCGACATCGCGCAAACCATTGAGTAGGTCGAGGGTACGCACCAAGGAACCATAACCTTTTACTGATGCTTCTGCGGGAATAAGCAAGTAATCTGCGGCGCCGATAACAGTTAAACAGATTTGCGACCTTTGTGGTGGAGCATCGATTATACAAACTTGGAATATTTTAGATAAAGCCTCTAATCGGCGTTTGAGTAAAGTGGCGCCGACCCCACTATTAGATAAATAGTCTTGTACTGTGTCGAGTTGGTCGTCAGCGGGAATGAGAAATAAATTGTCGTTGTCGATGGTGGGGTAAATGCTATCTTCTGGAGGAACTGTTTTTTTGAGAAACTCCAGCAAGGTTGGTTGGTTGGGTTCCAACTCGAATCCTAAATATGTGGTGAGGTTGTGTTGGGGGTCAGAGTCAAGCATTAAGATTGGTAAACCAGCGCGCGATAGTAACCGACCAAGAAATAATGCGCTCGTGGTTTTCCCCTGTCCCCCACTTAGACTGGTGATGGTGATTGTGAGCATATATACATTTGTCAATGTAGCTTTTTAACTTAGAGTCTTTTGGTAATTTTGTCAATAGCTAATTTTAGCTTTTTGGCTTTTTAGCTATATGGGTTAGATAAATTTAGCTTTTTGGATTGGGTGTGATGGGTTGATTGTAAATTTAGGTTTTTGGGTTGGGTTTGATGACGTTACACCCTCGAAGGGTGACGCTATACGAAATAAGCCTGCCGGGAGCAGGCTGGGAGTGTTGTTATTACTGGGTTGTAGTGAATTTAGTTTTTTGATTAATTAGCTTTTTGAATGTTGGAATGGGAGGTTGAAGTTGGCTTTTGTTAAATTTAGCTTTTTGCTTAGTTAGCTTTTAAAGGTGGATGTAGAATGAATTGGCTTTTTTTAGATTTAGCTTTTTAGTTGACTTGATCAGTATTAAAGTTAGCTTTTATCAAATTTAGCTTTTTGAGTAATTAGCTTTTTGCGGTCGTTTTGATAGGCGCCTCAGCAGTGTAATATTATGCCTTGCATTTTACGGGTACGGAGTTTACTTATTAAGCTCTCTTTTTTGGACTTACCGCAAAATATAGCTGCGAGCGATAAAAGCAAACGTCAAACTCTATAAAAAAGTTGACTTGCCCTAAAATTAGAGGAACCTGGACAGCCGTCCAGGCAAATACAAGCTGTACAGGTTCAGACTGACCAATTACTGCTTGAATAACCAAGACACGAGCCTCATACTGAGCTAGATTGCCTGTCAAATTTATAGCTGCTGTCTGACGCTCCCAAACATATCCAAGTTCTACACCGACTGGATAAGGCAGTACATTAACTGTGGCGCCAGTATCTAATAATGCAGAGTTTGTTATGGTTGATTGTTGGTTTATAAACTGGATTGGCATATAAGGGCGAAATCCAGCCTCACCCAATGTTGTATTAGCACTGATAAAGGGGAACTGTTCAGTATTAGTCATTGTTTTGATTTTGAGTCGCGTGCAGAACTTCTAACATAGTATTTGCTGCTTCAAAGGCATCATAAGGAGACCAAACAGGGTATGATTGTCCAGGTTTAATTAGGTCAGCTTCTTGTTGGGCTAATTCTGAAACTAATACTTGTACTATGTAGAGCTTATCGGCACGGTTGAGTCCTTGCAGAGTGTTGAGTAGTTCTGCTGATACCATGTTTAAAATACTCCTGCTACTTCAATTGTATTCTAATTAGAATATTGGCACATGCTATTATTCAAGCGAAGAATTTAGTCTTATAGCTTTTACTATACGTTTATACTACCAAGTAAGGGTTGCTCCTAAGAAACAAACCAAATCGATACTAATCAACACCCTGATTTGATTGAATTACATGCAGCGGATTGCTTCGCGGTGACGGCGCCGACTTTGAGTAATTCAACTTAATTATCGTGGGAGAGCCGCATTAAAAACTTGTTGTGCAGTAACTCATATCTTGCACCTAACGTGTAAACCCGTACAAAGTGAATTAGAGAGGATAAAACTGTAACTACAATATAAATTTATTATTTACGTGTATAATATATATTTTTTAACTAGGTTACACCGAA
>JAESFJ010000153.1_pt1 | contig 70846 bp, 69 predicted proteins | sample 9266161 | NCBI WGS metagenome assembly JAESFJ01 (sample SAMN14506165, study PRJNA617096) | algae metagenome | isolation source: Calothrix sp. FI2-JRJ7 and co-occurring heterotrophs from granitic desert soil | place: USA: Red Pass Lake area, Fort Irwin, California | collected 2000-06-01
GCCGCCAAGCTCGCGACCGATGTCGGCGCAGTGACTGACGAGTGGAATGGCTTCAGTGTTCTGCACACCGCCGCTTCCCGCGTCGGCGCCCTCGACCTCGGCTTCGTGCCGGGCGAAGGTGCAGTCGCGGCCGGCCAGATGTTGTCCTCGCTCGACGTCGTCTTCCTGCTCGGAGCCGATGAGCTCGATTTCTCCGGCAAGACCGCGAAATGCGTTGTCTATATCGGTAGCCACGGCGACAACGGCGCGCACCATGCCGACGTCATCCTGCCGGGCGCGACCTATACCGAGAAGTCGGGCACCTGGGTCAACACCGAAGGCCGCGTTCAGATGGGCAACCGCGCAGGCTTCGCGCCGGGCGAGGCCCGCGAGGATTGGGCCATCCTGCGTGCGCTCTCCGACGTGCTCGGCAAGAAGCTGCCGTTTGATTCGCTGTCGCAGCTGCGCGCCAAGCTTTACGAGGCCTATCCGCATTTCGCCGAGATCGACGAGATCGCGCCGGGCTCCTCGGCCGATATTGCTGCACTGGCGAAAAAACCCGGGAAGATGGGCAAGTCTCTGTTTGCGTCGCCGATCAAAGACTTCTATTTGACGAACCCGATCGCGCGTGCTTCGGCCGTCATGGCTGAGTGCTCGGCATTGGCCCGCAACAACTTCAAGGCTGCGGCAGAGTAAGGGCAGGGGACCATGGATAATTTCGTTTCCACCTACGTGTGGCCGGCGGCCATCATGATCGGGCAGTCCCTTCTTCTGCTCGTCTGCCTGCTGGTGTTCATTGCCTACATCCTGCTGGCAGACCGCAAGATCTGGGCAGCCGTCCAGCTGCGCCGCGGCCCGAACGTCGTCGGCCCCTGGGGTCTCTTCCAGTCCTTTGCCGACTTGCTGAAGTTCGTCTTCAAGGAGCCGATCATTCCGGCCGGCGCCAACAAGGGCGTCTTCCTGCTCGCCCCGCTGGTTGCCGTGACGCTGGCGCTCGCCACCTGGGCCGTCATCCCGGTCAATGCCGGATGGGTCATCGCCAACATCAATGTCGGCATCCTCTTCGTCTTCGCGGTCTCGTCGCTCGAAGTCTACGGCATCATCATGGGTGGCTGGGCTTCGAACTCGAAGTATCCGTTCCTCGGCGCGCTCCGCTCGGCAGCCCAGATGGTGTCCTACGAAGTCTCGATGGGCTTCGTCATCGTCACCGTCCTGCTTTGCGTCGGCTCTTTGAACCTGTCGGAGATCGTGCTTGCGCAGAACACCGGTCTCGGTACGATGATGGGCCTCCCGGCCTCCTTCCTCGACTGGCACTGGCTGGCGCTGTTCCCGATGTTCGTGATCTTCTTCATCTCGGCATTGGCAGAAACCAACCGTCCGCCATTCGACCTTCCGGAAGCCGAATCCGAACTCGTCGCCGGCTTCATGGTCGAATACGGCTCGACCCCGTACATGATGTTCATGCTCGGTGAATATGCGGCCATCGTCCTGATGTGCTCGCTGACCACGATCCTCTTCCTCGGGGGGTGGCTGCCGCCGGTCGACATCTGGTTCCTCAATTGGGTCCCCGGCATCATCTGGTTCGTGCTGAAGGCGACTATGGTCTTCTTCATGTTCGCCATGGTGAAGGCTTTTGTACCGCGCTACCGCTATGACCAGCTGATGCGTCTCGGCTGGAAGGTCTTCCTTCCGATCTCGCTCGCCATGGTCATCATCACTGCATTCGTGCTGAAGCTGATGGGTTGGGCGTAATGACGCCCTCCCGGAAACTCGGCTGATTAGGAGAATAAGATGGCTGCCCTTACCCAGGCTATCAGTTCGGTCTTCTTGAAGGAGTTCGTCGGCGCTTTCTTCCTGTCGATGCGCTACTTCTTCAAGCAGAAGGCGACGATCAACTACCCGTTCGAAAAGGGACCGGTTTCACCGCGTTTCCGCGGTGAGCATGCGCTGCGCCGGTATCCGAACGGCGAAGAGCGCTGCATCGCCTGCAAGCTCTGCGAGGCGATCTGTCCTGCCCAGGCCATCACCATCGAGGCCGGGCCGCGCCGCAACGACGGTACCCGCCGCACGGTGCGTTACGACATCGACATGGTGAAGTGCATTTACTGCGGTTTCTGCCAGGAAGCCTGCCCGGTCGACGCGATCGTCGAAGGTCCGAACTTCGAGTTCGCCACCGAGACCCGCGAGGAACTCTACTTCGACAAGGCGCGCCTCCTCGACAACGGTGACCGCTGGGAACGTGAAATCGCGCGCAATATCGCGATGGACGCACCCTACCGCTGATCCCTTCGGGGTCGATCGTCTCAGGCGGAGCGCGGGGCTTCGCCGGGGCACATGATGTAATTTGTAACGGGCGTGCCGATGGGGATATCGGTCACGCCTTATCGGGCGGCGGGGCAGGGCCCTCGTCCGGGGGAAGATGAAAAGGCACCAACATGGGTCTTCAGGCTCTCTTTTTCTATCTCTTCGCCTTTGTCGCCGTGGCTTCGGCCTTCATGGTGATATCGGCTCGGAACCCGGTCCATTCGGTCCTGTTCCTCATTCTGACCTTCATCAACGCATCGGGCCTTCTGCTCCTCACGGGTGCTGAGTTCCTGGCGATGATCCTGCTGGTCGTCTATGTCGGCGCGGTCGCGGTTCTCTTCCTCTTCGTCGTGATGATGCTCGACATCGACTTCACCGAACTGAGGGCAGGGGCGGCCAAGTACGCGCCCATCGGCGCGCTGATCGGCCTGATCGTCGCCGTCGAGCTGGTTGTCGTTATCGGCGGCAGCGCCATCAGCCCGGAAGCGATGAACGCGATCACGCAGCCGATCCCGGCTGTGGCGGAACGTCAGAATACGCAGGCGCTCGGCGACGTGCTCTACACGGACTACGTCTTCTTCTTCCAGATTGCCGGCCTCGTCCTGTTCGTCGCCATGATCGGCGCGATCGTTCTGACGCTGCGCCACCGCACCAACATCAAGCGCCAGGACATCTCCGCCCAGGTCGCCCGCACGCCCGAAACCGCCGTCAAGGTAGTCAAGGTCAAGCCGGGCCAGGGCGTCTGAGCCGAGTAAGAGGTCAAGGAACAGAAAAATGGAAATCGGTCTTTCCCACTACCTGACGGTCAGTGCGCTGCTCTTCACTCTGGGTGTCTTCGGCATCTTCCTGAACCGCAAGAACGTCATCGTCATCCTGATGTCGGTCGAATTGATCCTGCTCGCGGTCAACATCAACATGGTGGCCTTCTCGACCTTCCTCGGCGATCTGGTCGGCCAGGTCTTTGCGCTGTTCATCCTGACGGTCGCGGCCGCCGAAGCGGCCATCGGTCTGGCGATCCTGGTGGTCTTCTATCGTAATCGCGGTTCCATCGCCGTCGAAGACGTCAACATGATGAAGGGCTGATCAGGTCATGATCTACAAGGCTATCGTCTTTCTCCCCCTGATCGGCTTCCTGATCGCCGGCTTGCTTGGCCGCCAGATCGGCGCCAAGGCTTCGGAATACATCACCACCGGTCTGATGATGATCGTCGCGGTCCTCTCCTGGATCGTGTTCTTCAACGTCGCCATGAGCCATGAGGCCCACGAGGTCATCAAGGTTCCTGTTCTGCGCTGGATCCAGTCCGGCGGCATCGATGTCGAATGGGCCTTCCGCGTCGACACGCTGACAGCCGTCATGTTCGTCGTGGTCAACTCGGTGTCGTGCCTCGTGCACCTCTACTCGATCGGCTACATGCATCACGATCCGCATCGGCCGCGCTTCTTTGCCTATCTGTCGCTATTCACCTTCGCGATGCTCATGCTCATCACGTCGGATAACCTGCTGCAGATGTTCTTCGGCTGGGAAGGCGTGGGTCTTGCGTCCTATCTGCTGATCGGTTTCTGGTTCAAGAAGCCGTCTGCTTCGGCCGCTGCCATGAAGGCCTTCATCGTCAACCGCGTCGGTGACTTCGGCTTCATCCTCGGCATCTCCGCCCTCTTCGTGATGTTCGGCTCGATCAACTTCGAGACGATCTTCGCTTCGGCCCAGTCCTATCTGCCAGCCGATCCGAACGCGGCGCCGGAAGTGGTCCTCAATCTCTTCGGCATGCAGCTCGACCGCAGCCATGCTCTGACGGGCGCCTGCCTGCTGCTCTTCATGGGCGCGATGGGTAAATCGGCGCAGTTCCTGCTGCACACCTGGCTGCCGGACGCCATGGAAGGCCCGACCCCGGTTTCGGCTCTCATTCACGCGGCAACCATGGTCACCGCCGGCGTCTTCCTCGTCGCCCGCATGTCGCCGATCTTCGAACTCTCGCCGGATGCCCTGACGGTCGTCACCATTATCGGCGCGATCACGGCCTTCTTCGCGGCGACCGTCGGTCTCGTGCAGAACGACATCAAGCGCGTCATCGCCTATTCGACCTGCTCGCAGCTCGGCTACATGTTCGTGGCACTCGGCGTCGGCGCCTACGGCGCTGCCGTCTTCCACCTCTTCACGCACGCCTTCTTCAAGGCGCTTCTGTTCTTGGGTGCGGGCTCCGTCATCCACGCCGTCGATGGTGAGCAGGACATGCGTTACATGGGTGGTCTGCGCAAGCACATCCCCTACACCTTCTGGGCGATGACGATTGGCACGCTGGCCCTGACCGGCGTCGGGATCCCCGGCACGATCATCGGCTTTGCCGGCTTCTTCTCCAAGGATGCCATCATCGAGTCGGCCTTTGCCTCGCATTCTGCGGTCGGCGGCTTCGCCTTCACGCTGCTGGTCATTGCCGCGCTGTTCACCAGCTTCTATTCGTGGCGTCTGGCCTTCATGACCTTCTTCGGCAAGCCGCGCGCTTCCGCAGATGTCATGCACCACGTCCACGAATCGCCGATGGTCATGCTGCTGCCGCTCTTGCTGCTCGGCATCGGCGCCCTCTTCGCGGGTGTCATCTTCCACGACTACTTCTTCGGCCATCACTATGCCGAATTCTGGAAGGGGGCACTCTTCACGCTGCCCGAAAACCAGATCCTCGAGGAGTTCCACCACGTGCCTCTTTGGGTGAAATGGAGCCCGTTCGTCGCCATGGCGCTCGGCTTCGTCACCGCCTGGTACATGTATATCAAGAACCCGTCGGCGCCGAAGAAGCTCGCGGAACAGCAGTGGATGCTCTACCAGTTCCTGCTCAACAAGTGGTACTTCGACGAGCTCTATGACTTCCTCTTCGTCCGTTCCGCCAAGGCGCTCGGCCGCTTCCTCTGGAAGAAGGGTGACGTCGCGACCATCGACGCCTATGGCCCGAACGGCGTTGCTTCGGCCGTCGGCGGCCTGACCCAGAAGGTCGTCCGCCTGCAGTCGGGTTACCTCTACCACTATGCCTTCGCGATGCTCATCGGCATTGCGGCCCTCGTTACCTGGATGATGCTCGGGAGCTCCCTCTGATGACCGATTGGCCCATTCTCTCGACGGTCACCTTCCTTCCCCTGGTCGGCGTGGCTCTGCTTCTGCTGACCCGTGGTGACACCTCTCTCGGCCGCCGCAACATCCTGAACGTGTCGCTGCTGACGACGGTGTTCACCTTCGTCGTGTCGCTCTTCATCTGGATCAACTTCGACAATTCGAACACCGGCTTCCAGATGGTGGAGAAGCATGCCTGGCTCGGGACCGGCATCTCCTACCATGTCGGCGTCGACGGCATCTCGATGCTGTTCGTCATCCTGACGACGCTGCTTATGCCCTTCTGCATTCTTGCGAGCTGGACCTCGGTTGAGAAGCGCCTGAAGGAATACATGATCGCCTTCCTGGTCCTCGAGACCCTGATGATCGGCGTCTTCGTGTCGCTCGACATCGTGCTCTTCTACGTCTTCTTCGAAGCCGGCCTGATCCCGATGTTCATCATCATCGGCGTCTGGGGTGGCAAGGATCGCGTCTACGCGTCCTACAAGTTCTTCCTCTACACGCTGCTCGGCTCGGTGCTGATGCTGCTCGCCATCATGGCCATGTACTGGGATGCCGGCACGACCGATATCGCAGCGCTCCTGCAGCACGACTTCCCGCCGCAGATGCAGACCTGGCTATGGCTTGCCTTCTTCGCTTCGTTCGCGGTGAAGATGCCGATGTGGCCTGTTCATACCTGGCTGCCGGACGCCCACGTTCAGGCGCCGACGGCCGGTTCTGTTATCCTGGCCGGCATCCTCCTGAAGCTTGGCGGCTACGGCTTCCTGCGCTTCTCGCTCCCGATGTTCCCGCTGGCGTCCGACTTCTTCGCGCCCTTCGTCTTTACGCTGTCCGTCATTGCCATCATCTACACCTCGCTGGTCGCGATGATGCAGGAAGACATCAAGAAGCTGATCGCCTACTCGTCCGTCGCCCACATGGGTTACGTGACCATGGGTATCTTCGCCGCCAACCAGCAGGGCGTGCAGGGTGCGATCTTCCAGATGATCAGCCACGGCTTTGTCTCCGGCGCGCTCTTCCTCTGCGTCGGCGTGATTTACGACCGTCTCCATACCCGCGAGATCGCGGCCTATGGCGGCCTAGTCAACAACATGCCGAAATATGCGCTCGCCTTCATGGTCTTCACCATGGCCAATGTCGGCCTGCCCGGCACCTCTGGCTTCGTCGGGGAGTTCCTGACCTTGATCGGCGTCTTCCGCGTCAACACCTGGGTCGCGCTCTTTGCTGCAACCGGCGTCATCCTTTCGGCGGCCTACGCGCTCTGGCTCTATCGCCGGGTGGTCTTCGGCGCGCTCGAAAAGGAGAGCCTGAAGAGCATGCTCGACCTCTCCGCCCGCGAAAAGCTGGTGCTTTACCCGCTGATCGCGCTCACCATCTTCTTCGGCGTCTATCCGGCTCCCATCCTCGATGCGACCGCCGCCTCCGTCGACAATCTGGTGAACAACTACTCCGCAGCCTTGCAAGCAGCCCAGTCCCTGGCGCTGATTGCGAACTGACGACAGGATCCTTTGGACATGACCGTTGAAACTCTCATTGCTAGCCTGCACCTGGTCACGCCGGAACTGATCCTGGCCGTGGGCGCCATGGTGCTGCTCATGATCGGCGTGTTTTCCGGTGATCGGTCGAACAGCGTCGTCACCGGGCTTGCGATCGCGCTTTTGATCTTCTCAGGCGCCTGGCTGATCTTCGCGGGCAACGAAGGCGAGGCCTTCAACGGCGCCTATCTCGCCGACGGCTACGCCACCTTCATGAAGATCCTCGCGCTCATCGGTTCGGTGACCGCGATGATCATGGCGGTCGGCCACGCGCGCTATGACCATCTCGACAAGTTCGAATTCCCCGTGCTGCTGGTGCTCGCCACCCTCGGCGTCATGCTGATGATCTCGGCCAACGACCTGATCACGCTCTACATGGGCCTCGAACTGCAGTCGCTTGCCCTCTACGTCGTTGCTGCCATCAACCGCGACAGCCTGCGTTCGACGGAAGCCGGCCTCAAGTACTTCGTACTCGGCGCGCTCTCCTCCGGCATGCTTCTCTACGGCATGTCGCTGGTTTACGGCTTCACCGGCAACACCGGCTTCGATGAAATCGCTGCCGTTCTGTCGCAGGGCGAACCGTCGCTTGGCCTGATCTTCGGTCTCGTCTTCGTGCTGGCCGGTCTCGCGTTCAAGATCTCGGCCGTTCCGTTCCACATGTGGACGCCGGATGTTTACGAAGGTGCCCCGACCCCGGTCACCGCCTTCCTCGCCGCTGCTCCGAAGATCGGCGCCATGGCCATCTTCGTCCGCATCGTCATCGACGCCTTCCTACCGATCTTTGCCGAATGGCAGCAGATCGTCGTGTTCATCGCGATCGCCTCGATGGTCCTCGGCTCGGTTGCTGCTATCGGCCAGAAGAATATCAAGCGACTGATGGCCTATTCCTCCATCGGTCACATGGGTTACGCACTGGTCGGTCTTGCCGCCGGCACGGACACCGGCGTCGCCGGCGTCCTGCTCTACATGATGATCTATCTGGTGATGACGCTCGGAACCTTCGCCTGCATCATGGCGATGCGCCAGAAGGAAGGCGGTAACGTCGAGAACATCGACGATCTCGCCGGGCTCTCGACCACGCGTCCCTTCATGGCCTTCGTCCTGACCGCGCTGATGTTCTCGCTGGCTGGCATTCCGCCGCTTGCAGGCTTCTTCGCCAAGTACTTCGTCTTCGTGGCCGCGATCGAAGCCAAGCTTTATGCGCTGGCGATCATCGGTGTGCTCGCCTCGGTCATCGGTGCCTACTACTACCTGCGCATCATCAAGGTCATGTGGTTTGATGAAGCCAAGGGTGAATTCGCCCGCACGGCGGTCGAACTGCGCCTCGTCTTCGGTCTATCCGGCCTCTTCGTGGTTGGCTATGTCCTCTTCGGCGGCCCGCTCGGCACCGCCGCGGAAGCAGCTGCAAAGACGTTGTTTAATTGACCAGCCTCGGTAGACCGCGCCGGATTTCGCTCGATGATTTCCGGCACGTAGCCTTAGACGAAGTCTCGTCCACCAATACGGAAGCATTCGCCCGCGCTCGCGCGGGCGATTCCGGTTTTCTGTGGCTGACGGCTGAGCGCCAGACCGGCGGCCGCGGCCGTCGTGGGCGCCCCTGGGTGTCCGAACGGGGCAATCTTTATTCGACCCTGCTTCTGATCGACCCCGCTCCAACGGAGCAGCTCGGGTCTCTGCCGCTTGCAGTAGCGCTCGCCGTCCATGCGGCCGTGCAATCAGTGATGCCGCCTGACGGCGAACCGGTCGAGATCAAGTGGCCGAACGATGTGCTGATCGGTCGTAAGAAGACCTCGGGGATCCTGCTCGAGGCTGAACGCGTTACAGATGGACGCATGGCGTTGGCGATCGGCATCGGCATCAATATCGCGCATCGTCCCGACATGGCTCTCTACCCGGTGACCTCTCTCGCCGATCAGGGCGTGTCGATCTCACCGCCGGAATTCTTCGCACATCTCTTTGCGGAGATGGCGGAGGTTTTGGCAGTCTGGGACGAGGGCAGCGGCATAGCCGAGATCGTCCGGCGCTGGCGCCGCGTCGCCTGTGGGATCGGTGAGAAAATCACGGTGAACCTGCCGGATCGCTCGATTTCCGGTAACTTTTCGGGAATCGATGATAAGGGAATTTTATTGCTCGACCGGGGCCCCGACGGAATGATGTCGGTTGCCGCCGGAGATGTGTTTTTCGGGTAGACTGGATCGGAAAGAAGAATGGCCAAGAACGACGAACTGGTTTTCCTGCCGCTGGGCGGCGTGGGTGAAATCGGCATGAACCTCGCATTGTACGGCTATGGCCCGCCGTCCAATCGTCAATGGATCATGGTCGACTGCGGCGTGACCTTCGCCGGCCCCGATCTGCCGGGCGTCGATCTCGTGCTGCCTGATATCCGCTTCATAAAGGCGCAGAAGAAGAATCTCAAAGGTATCATCATCACCCATGCGCATGAGGATCACTACGGTGCCCTCAACGATCTCTGGCCGGGCCTGAACGTGCCGGTCTATGCCTCGCGTTTCACCGCCGGCATGCTGGAAGCCAAGCGTGACTATGAAGGTTCGCGCGCTGAAATCCCGATAACGCCTTTCAAGCAGGGCGACCGCATCAATGTCGGACCCTTCGAGATCGAGGCGATCGGCGTCAACCATTCGATCCCCGAGCCGATGTCGCTGGTCATCCGCACCCCGCTCGGCAATGTCGTCCATACCGGCGACTGGAAGATCGATCACAATCCGTCGCTCGGACCACTCACGGATGAAGCGCGCTTCCGCGCCGTTGGCGATGAAGGCGTGCTGGCGCTGCTCTGCGATTCAACCAATGCCGTGCGCGACGGGGTTTCGCCTTCCGAGGAGGAGGTCTCGCAGGGGCTGCAGAAGATCATCGAGGCCGCCGAAGGCCGAGTCGCGATCACCACCTTCTCGTCCAATGTCGGGCGCATCCGTTCGATCGCCCAGGCCGCCGAGGCAGCCGGCCGTGAAGTCCTGCTGCTCGGCAGTTCGCTGAAGCGCGTCACCGCGGTTGCCGATGACATCGGCATCATGCAGGGCATCAAGCCCTTCATCGCAGAGGACGAATACGGCTTCATCCCGCGCGACAAGATCGTCGTGATCCTGACCGGTTCCCAGGGTGAGCCGCGCGCAGCGCTTGCAAAGCTTTCGCGCGATGAGATGCGCAATGTGGCTCTGACGTCGGGTGACACGGTGGTGTTCTCGTCGCGCGCCATTCCCGGCAACGAAAAAGCCATCCTCGAGATCAAGAACGGCCTGATCGAGCAAGGCGTGCATATCATCACGGACAACGAGGCGCTCGTTCATGTCTCCGGCCACCCGCGCCGCAACGAGCTCCTCAAGATGTATGAATGGGTTCGCCCGCAGATGCTGGTCCCGGTTCACGGCGAAGCCGCCCATCTCGTCGCCCAGAAGGAATTGGCGCTCCAGGCCGGGATCCCGACAGTTCCCCGTGTCCGCAACGGTGATATCCTCAGGATTGCCCCGGGCCCGGCAGAAGTCATCGATCAGGCACCTTTCGGCCGCGTCTACAAGGATGGCAAGCTGGTCGGTGATATCGAGGAGATGGGCATCGCCGACCGCAAGAAGCTCGCTTATGTCGGTCATGTCGCGGTCAGCGTGATCCTCGACAACCGCTACGACTTTCTCGGCGACCCGGATGTCGTGCCTTTCGGCCTGCCGGAATGCGACGACGAGGGGGAGTCTATGGAAGACACGCTGTATGACGCGGTTCTGGGCGCCGTCGAAAGCATCCCGCGCAGCCGCCGCAAGGATCTCGAGACCGTGCGCGAGGCGATCCGCCGGGCGGTTCGTTCCACCGCCAACGAAGCCTGGGGCAAGAAGCCCGTGGTTACCGTCTTCCTGACCAAAGTCTGAGGGACGACGCGGGCGAGGATCACCTAATCTTTGCCCGCAACGTCTGGAGGAAAACATGCTCGGTCGCGTCAATCACATCGCCATCGCCGTCCCCGATCTCGCCGCTGCGACCGCGAGTTATCGCGATACCCTGGGCGCGAAGGTTTCCCAGGCGCAGGCGCTGCCCGAGCATGGCGTGACGGTTGTCTTCGTCGAGCTCGACAACACCAAGGTCGAGCTGCTGGAGCCCCTCGGCGAGGTCTCGCCAATTGCGGCCTTTCTGGAGAAGAACCCCTCCGGTGGCATGCACCACATCTGCTACGAGGTCACCGACATCCTCGCCGCCCGGGACCAGCTGTCTGCCGCCGGCGCCCGCGTGCTTGGCAGTGGCGAGCCGAAGATCGGCGCGCATGGCAAGCCGGTGCTCTTCCTGCATCCGAAGGATTTCTTCGGCACGCTGATCGAACTCGAACAGGTTTGAAGCGCGTTCACGCGGCGATGAAGTCGTGTTGATCGCCGGCAGAGCCAGCCTGCGACGCTTTTGCCTTTGTGCCCGCAGGCATCCGCGATTATAGGGTGACAAGCGGCCGGGGCGCGATGTCCGGGCCGGCTCAAGTCTGGAGCGAGACATCATGGCGATTCTGTCGGGACTGGCGATCTATTTCGTGATCTGGTGGTTGACGCTGTTTGCCGTCCTGCCGATCGGTCTGCGCACGCAGGACGAGGACCAGAATGTGGTCCCCGGGACCGTGGCGAGCGCACCGGCCCGCTTCCGCGCCTTGCGCATCTTCCTGACGACAACGATCGTTTCGGGGCTGATCTATGGCGCCTGGTATGTCGCGGGCACCTATTTCGGCATTGGTTTCAAGGATCTTCCGGTGATCATGCCCGGTCTCGAGCCCCGCGCCTGAAGCGCCGCTGAAGCAGGCTCATCTGTCGAGAAGGCAAAAAAAAACAAGGTCAAAAGACCTTGTTCGAAGCTTCGCGTGATCCTTCACCATTTAAGGGGCTGCGAGCAAGCGCGCCTAGATCTGATCCTCCCAAGACTTGACCGCGAGTGTGGCAAAGATTTGAACTCCCTGCCTCTTTTATGGGCTGAACCTAGCCCAATCAGTGATCGTTGTCACCCTGAATCTTGCAGAATTGTTACACTCATCCAAAAAAAATTCTCCATCCGATTTTGTCGCATGAAGGTCATGGAATGACCGAAGTTTGAGCGTCTGTCGGCGCAAATCACCATGGTGTCCTTCGTTCTCGGTCGTATCTGGCAACGCCCTGTGGGTGAGGACGGCGAGTGGCGCTTGCGGGTTTTCTTCTCAGGTCCAACCGGCTATGAACGCTTCCTGATCAACCGTTTCAATCGCTGATTCCGCCCATCTGGCGGCATCGACAACCATCTGGAATTCGTTATGCGTCTGTCGCGCTACTTCATGCCGATCCTGAAGGAAAATCCCAAGGAAGCCGAGATCGTTTCCCACCGCCTGATGCTGCGGACGGGCATGATCCGCCAGCAGAGCCAGGGCATCTATTCCTGGCTGCCGCTCGGCAAGCGCGTGCTCGACAAGGTCAACGCCATTATCCGCGAGGAGCAGAACCGCGCCGGTGCTATCGAGCTCTCCATGCCGACCCTGCAGTCGGCCGAACTCTGGCAGGAAAGTGGTCGTTACGAGGATTACGGCAAGGAAATGCTGCGCATCCGCGACCGGCAGGACCGCCCCATGCTGTATGGTCCGACCAATGAGGAAATGATCACCGACATCTTCCGCTCGTCGGTGAAGTCCTACAAGAGCCTGCCGCTCAACCTCTATCACATCCAGCTGAAGTTCCGCGATGAGATCCGCCCGCGCTTCGGCACGATGCGTTCGCGCGAGTTCCTGATGAAGGATGCCTATTCCTTCGACCTCACCCAGGCCGATGCGATCCACTCCTATAACAAGATGTTCGTCGCCTATCTGCGCACCTTCGACCGGCTCGGACTGCGCGCCATCCCGATGCGCGCCGATACCGGCCCGATCGGCGGCAATCACAGCCACGAATTCATCATCCTGGCGGATACCGGCGAATCGGAAGTCTTCTGCCACAAGAGCTTCGTCGACTTCGACATCCCTTCGGCCGACACCGACTTCGACAGCGTCGACGGCCTGCAGTCGATCTTCGACAAGTGGACCTCGGTCTATGCCGCAACCTCCGAAATGCATGACGAGGCAGCCTTCGATGCGATCGCCGAAGGCGACCGGCTGTCGGCGCGCGGCATCGAGGTCGGCCATATCTTCTATTTCGGCACCAAATATTCCGAGCCCATGGGCGCCAAGGTTCAGGGCCCCGACGGCAAGGAACACCTTGTTCACATGGGCTCCTATGGCATCGGCCCGACGCGCCTTGTTCCCGCCATCATCGAAGCATCGCATGACGAGAACGGAATCATCTGGCCGGCCTCGGTCGCGCCCTTCGATGCCGTTGTGATCAACATGAAGCCGGGCGACGAAGGCTGCGACACGACCTGTGACCGCCTCTACACGGCCCTGCAGAATGCCGGCAAGGACGTGCTCTACGATGACACCGACGATCGTGCCGGCACGAAGTTCGCGACCGCCGACCTGATTGGCGTGCCGGTTCAGGTTATCGCCGGTCCCCGCGCCGTCGCTGCTGGCGAAGTCGAGCTCAAGGACCGCAAGACCGGCGCCCGCGAGACGCTGACGATCGAAGCGGCGATCAACAAGCTGACGGCCTGAGGCTTCAAGCCTCAGCCGAACCGAGACTGGGTGCGCGAGACCGCAATCCCGAGGCAAGGAGAGACCATGGCGACGACGGCCGCTGGCAATGAGACGGTGGAAACGGGCAAGGCCGCATCCGCGCGCGCCTTTTCCGGATTCGAGCGGATGGTGGCCTGGCGCTACCTCCGTGCCCGGCGCAAGGAGGCCTTCATCTCGGTGATCGCCGGCTTCTCCTTCATCGGCATCATGCTCGGTGTTGCCACGCTGATCATCGTCATGGCGGTCATGAACGGCTTCCGCACCGAACTCGTCTCCCGCATTCTCGGCATCAACGGCCACATGATCGTCCAGGCTGTCGACCAGCCCCTGAGTGACTATGCGGGCCTCGCCGAACGCTTTGCCGCCGTCCCCGGCGTCACCATGGCCTTGCCGCTGGTCGAGGGACAGACTCTTGCCTCGGGCCGCGAGGGCGCTGGCACCGGCGCGCTCGTGCGCGGCATCCGCCCGGATGACCTCACCAAGCTGTCCGTCGTCTCTTCCAACATCCGCCAGGGTGACATGGTCGGTTTCGCCACGGGGCAGGGTGTTTTGATCGGCTCCCGCATGGCGGCCCAGCTCGGCCTTTCCGCGGGCGATACGATCACGCTGGTCTCCCCGGAAGGCGATGTGACCCCGCTTGGCGTCAATCCGCGCGTCAAGTCCTATCCCGTGTCGGGCATTTTCGAGATCGGCATGTCGGAATATGACGCTTCGATCATCTATATGCCGCTCGAGGAAGCGCAGCTCTATTTCAACGTCGAGGGCATCGTCCAGTCGATCGAGCTCTTCATCTCGGATCCTGATGCTGTCGACGAACTGCGCCCGCAGATCGAGGAGGCCGCCGGCCGCCAGATCTTCCTGACCGACTGGCGACAGCGCAACCAAACCTTCTTCTCCGCTCTCCAGGTCGAGCGCAACGTCATGTTCATGATCCTGACGCTGATCGTTCTCGTCGCCGCGCTGAACATCATCTCCGGCCTCATCATGCTGGTGAAGGACAAGGCGAGCGATATTGCCATCCTGCGCACGATGGGGGCAACCTCAGGCGCGATCATGAGGATCTTCTTCATGACCGGTGCTGCGATCGGCACGGCCGGAACGATTGCTGGCGTCGTGCTCGGTGTTGTCGTCTGTCTCAACATCGAGAGCATCCGCCAGTTCTTCTCCTGGGTCTCGGGCACGGTGCTCTTCGATCCTGAACTCTACTTCTTGAGCCAGTTGCCAGCTGACATGAATGTGAGCGAAACGATCTCCGTCATCGTCATGGCGCTCAGCCTGTCCTTCATGGCCACCATCTTCCCGGCCTGGCGGGCCTCGCGCTTGGATCCCGTCCAGGCTCTGCGTTACGAATGAGGATGCCGAACCCCATGGCAAAAGACGTCGTTCTCTCGCTTGCCGGCATCGATCGCCATTACGGCCAGGGCGAGACTGTATTGTCGATCCTGAAGGGCGCAGACTTCACGCTGCGCACCGGCGAGACGGTGGCGCTGGTCGCTCCCTCGGGGACCGGCAAGTCGACACTCCTGCATGTTGCCGGCCTGCTGGAGCATCCCGATGGCGGCGAAGTAACCGTTGGCGGCACCGCCTGCCAGGAACTCGGCGACGAGGAGCGCACCGCAATCCGCCGCAAGTCGATCGGCTTCGTCTACCAGTTTCACCATCTCCTGCCGGAATTCTCAGCGTTGGAAAACGTGATGATGCCGCAGCTGATCGCTGGCCTTTCCAAGGCGGAGGCGGCAGAGCGCGCCAAGCAGCTTCTCGACTACATGCGTGTCGGCCACCGTGCCGACCATCGCCCGGCCGAGCTGTCGGGTGGTGAACAACAGCGTGTGGCAATCGCCCGTGCGGTTGCCAATGCACCCCTTGTGCTGCTGGCCGACGAGCCGACCGGCAATCTCGATCCGGAGACGGCAAGCTATGTCTTCTCGGCGCTGGAAGCGCTTGTCCGCCAGTCAGGTCTCTCGGCGATGATCGCGACCCACAATCACGAGATCGCCCGGCGCATGGATCGATGCGTCACCCTGGTGGACGGCAAGGTCGTCGAACTCGAGGTCTGACCTCTTTCCCCTTTTCTGGATGCCATTACGCCTCGGTGGATTTTGTTCCATCGGGGCGCTCGGTTTTTTTGGGTTGACATTGGAACAAGAGAAGAACAAAATAAAAACATAAAGGGACAAGGAGACAGAAATGACCGATATTCTTCGTGACGTTGCTGCATTTGCCTCGATGGCCGTGTTCGTATCCAGCATGACCCTGCTGATGATGGCTCTCTGATATCAGGGGCGGCAAAGCTGGTGAGGAAGGCTTTGCCGCCCGACTTCCTTCTGGACTTCGCGGACGCGAAAGCCGAAAATCCCGACCGATTCAGAGACTGAGGAATGAAGCGGTATGGGCGAAGACAGCGTCGGCAAACAAGCGTCCGGTAAGCCGGGCAACGGCCCGGGTTTCGTGCATCTGCGGGTGCATTCTGCCTATTCGCTGCTCGAAGGCGCGCTGCCGCTCAAGAAGATCCTCGGCAAGGCCGTCGCCGACGAACAACCGGCAATCGCCATCACAGACACCAACAATCTCTTCGTTGCGCTGGAATTTTCCCAGAAGGCGCTTGGTGATGGCATCCAGCCGATCATCGGTTGCCAGCTGTCGATCGACATGGAGGATTCTACCGGCGAAAAACGCGGTGGCAATGGTCATCTGCCGGATCTGCCCTCCGTGGTGGTACTGGCCTCCGATGCTGCCGGCTATGAGCGCCTCGTCGATCTGGTCAGTCGTGCTTATCTCGGAGGCGATACTGGACAGCCGACCCATGTCAAGCTTTCCTGGTTCGAGGAAAGCGGCACCGAAGGTTTGATCGTGTTGACGGGCGCCGGAGGGGGCCCGATCGACCGGATCCTGAAGGACGGCCACAAGGCGCAGGCCGAGAGCCGGCTGCTGGCGCTGAAGCGCCTGTTCGGCGACCGCCTCTATGTCGAACTGCAGCGTCATGGCGACTATGACCGCACCCATGAGCGCCGCATGGTACAACTCGCCTATGAGCATGACATTCCGCTGGTCGCGACCAACGAGGCCTTTTTCCCGGCCCGGGATGACTACGACGCCCATGATGCGCTGATGGCCGTTGCCCACAACGCCATCGTCTCGAATGACGATCGCTTCCGTCTAACCCCGGACCATTATCTGAAGAGCCGGGCTGACATGATGAAGCTCTTCGCCGATCTGCCCGAGGCCCTGGAGAACTCGGTCGAGATCGCAAGGCGCTGCTCCTTCGTGCTGGACACCCGCAAGCCGATCCTGCCGCGTTTCACCGGCGGCAGCGACGACCCCGAAGAGGCAGAACGCGAGGAGGCGCTGGAGTTGCGCCGCCAGGCGGAGGAGGGGCTCGATCACCGTCTCGCAGCCTTGGGCATGGCCCCGGGCTACGAGGAGAAGGACTATCGCGAGCGACTGGAATTCGAGCTCTCGGTCATCGAGCGCATGAAGTTCCCGGGCTACTTCCTGATCGTTTCGGACTTCATCAAGTGGGCAAAGCAGCACGACATCCCGGTCGGCCCCGGCCGCGGTTCGGGTGCGGGCTCGCTCGTCGCCTATGCTCTGACCATCACCGACGTCGACCCCTTGCGCTTCTCGCTGCTGTTCGAACGCTTCCTCAATCCGGAACGCGTCTCGATGCCCGACTTCGACATCGACTTCTGCCAGGAGCGCCGCGAAGAGGTCATCCGCTACGTCCAGCGCAAATATGGCCGCGAGCAGGTGGGCCAGATCATCACCTTCGGATCGCTGCAGGCCCGTGCCGCGCTGCGTGACGTCGGTCGCGTGCTCGAAATGCCCTATGGCCAGGTCGACAAGATCTGCAAGCTCGTGCCCAACAACCCGGCCAATCCGACGCCGCTCTCCAAGGCGATCGAGGAAGAGCCCAAGCTGCAGGAGGCGGCGGCTGAGGAACCGGTCGTTGCGCGTCTGCTTGAGATCGCCCAGAAGATCGAGGGCCTTTACCGCCACGCCTCGACTCACGCCGCCGGTATCGTCATCGGCGACCGTCCGCTGTCGAAGCTGGTGCCGATGTATCGCGATCCGCGCTCTGACATGCCGGTCACCCAGTTCAACATGAAATGGGTCGAACAGGCCGGTCTCGTGAAATTCGACTTTCTCGGCCTGAAGACGCTGACCGTCCTCAAGACTGCGGTGGATTTCGTCGAGGAGCAGCGCGGCATCAAGGTGGATCTCGCGGCCATCCCGCTCGATGACGTCAAGACCTACGAAATGCTCTCGCGCGGCGAAACGGTCGGCGTCTTCCAGGTGGAAAGTGCCGGCATGCGCAAGGCGCTGATCGGCATGCGCCCCGACTGTATCGAGGACATCATCGCGCTGGTGGCGCTCTACCGCCCGGGCCCGATGGAGAACATCCCCGTCTACAACGCCCGCAAGCATGGCGAGGAGGAGATCGCCTCCATCCATCCGAAGATCGACTACCTGCTCAAGGAAACCCAGGGGGTTATCGTCTACCAGGAGCAGGTCATGCAGATCGCTCAGGTCCTGTCGGGCTATTCGCTCGGCGAAGCGGACCTTCTGCGCCGCGCCATGGGTAAGAAGATCAAGGAGGAGATGGACAAGCAGTCGGCCCGTTTCGTGGACGGCGCGATGAAGAACGGCGTCTCCAAGCCCCAGGCGACCAACATCTTCGAACTGTTGGCCAAGTTCGCCAACTACGGCTTCAACAAGTCACACGCCGCGGCCTATGCCATCGTCTCCTATCAGACGGCCTATATGAAGGCGCATTATCCGGTCGAGTTCCTCGCGGCTTCGATGACGCTCGACATGTCGAACACCGAGAAGCTGGTCGACTTCCGCCAGGATGCCGGACGTCTCGGCATCGAAGTCGTGCCGCCCTCGGTCCAGACCTCCTACCGCCATTTCCAGACCGGCCCAAACCGCATCTATTATGCGCTCGCCGCCATCAAGGGCGTGGGTGAAGGTGCCGTGGACCACATTGTCGAGGTACGTGGCGACAAGCCCTTCGACAGCATCGAGGACTTCTGCCTCAGGATCGACCCGAAGCAGATCAACCGACGCGTCTTCGAAAGCCTGATTGCCGCCGGCGCCTTCGATTGTTTCGGCCGCGATCGCGCCGAGCTCGTCGGCAGCATCGACAGGATCATGGGTTACGCCCAGCGCGCCCAGGAAAATGCCGTCAGCGGTCAGTCCGACATGTTCGGTGCAGGCGGCGCGAGCGGCCCCGAGCGCATTGCCTTTGCACCCTACACGCCATGGCTCTCCTCCGAAAAGCTGATGCGCGAATTTCAGGTGCTCGGCTTCTATCTGTCTGCACACCCGCTTGATGCCTATCGCGACCTGCTGGAAAAGCTGCGCGTTCAGAACTTTGCGGATTTCTCGGTGGCGGTGAAGCAGGGCGCGACGGCGGGCCGCCTTGCCGGCACGGTCATCTCGAAGCAGGAGCGCAAGACCCGCACCGGCAACAAGATGGGCATCGTGACATTTTCGGATGCGTCGGGGCAGTACGAGGCCGTTCTGTTCTCGGAAGGTCTGAACCAGTATCGCGATCTTCTGGAAGCTGGAAAGTCTCTCGTCATCACGGTTCAGGCCGAGGAACGACCCGAAGGTATCGGTCTGCGCATTCAGACGGCCCAGTCGCTGGAAGAGCAGTCTATCCGGATGCAGAAGGCCATGCGGGTCTATGTCCGCGATTCCGGCCCCTTGCGTGCCGTGGCAGCCCATCTGAACGCCCGCGGCGACGGCCTCGTCTCCTTCATCGTCATCAAGGACGAGGGACAGCGCGAGATCGAGGTCGAACTCACCGAACGTTTCCGCATCTCACCCGAGATCGCTGCCGCCATGCGCTCGACCCCCGGCGTGCTCGATGTGGAGCTTGTATAGGCATCAGACCCTTGGCTTGGCCCGTGTCACCGTGATGAAGTCCGTGCCATCGCCTGTCTCTGGGCCGATGCCGCTGTCGGAGATCGTGATGGACGAGCCCTCGCTCAGCATGGTCTCGATCCGTGCCCGCAAATCGTCGGGCATGATGATACGCGAGAGCGCAGTTTCTGCCGTGAAGACGCCGGGATCGTCGGCGGGCTGGGTGATTCCCAGGCGCTCCTGGGTCGACCGGGGCAGGTGGTCGTCGAGCGTCACGCCCCGCCACTCGGCCTTGCGCTTGAAGCGGTCGACTTCTGTCGCTTCGAGGAAATGCGTGCCGAGCGCCTTTTCCGGCTCGGTGATATCGACGGGTGCGGAAAACAGCGGTGAAAATTTCTGCCGGATCATCAGCTGGCCCATCGGCGGATGGTCTTCGCCCGCCTGGGTGTAGAGCGCCGCGAGGAAGGGTTTCGACAGGATTTCGGGGTCCTTTTCGATCGCGTTCTTCTCCTTGAACGCCTTGATCGCTGCAATCGTGCGCGTGCCCAGCAATCCGTCCGGAATGCCGGCGTCGAAACCGAGCTGGTTCAGCAGCCGCTGAACGTCCATCGCCACATCCCGCTGGGTGCGGCGGGTGATGAGAATCCGGAGCGGCGGCGGCTCCTCGATCGTCAGTTTCGCCTCCGCCCCGCTGCGCGGCGGCACGGCGTTCATCGCCACCTCCACGGGCTTCAAGCCTGCCTCGACGCGACTGGGACGCAATTCGACATCCGACAGCAGTCCGCCATCATCGATGGGCAGTCTGGGCGTGAAGAGGTTGGCATGGATCACCGGCCGCGGCGTCACCGGTTGATCCGTGATAATCACATGCGCGCCGCGTTCGGTCATCTGGAAGAGTGTCTTGGCAAAACCGTTGGGAAGGCGCACGCAGCCGTGTGAGGCCGGATGGTTCGGCACCTTGCCCTCATGCAGTGCGATGCCCGACCAGGTGAGCCTCTGCATGAACGGCATGGGAGCGTTCGAGTAGAGATTGGATTCGTGATACTTGCGCTTTTCGAGGATCGAGAAGATCCCCGATGGCGTCGTGTGCCCCGGTTTACCCGTCGAGACCTTGGATGTCGCGATGACCTCGCCGCCGTCATAGACGGTCAGCGACTGGTCCGCCTTGGAGACATAGATCTGAAGTGGCCCGTCGGCTGAAAGCGCCGTGCTGGCCGAAAGGCAGAGGCTGAAGGCGAGGGCGAAACGCTGGAACATGGTCGACCACTTGGAACGCAATATAGAACGCGCGCAGTCTATGAGACGATGTTTAAGAAAAGTTTCGTAGTCCCGCGGAGCAGGCCGCTGTCACGCGGCTGTGATCGCCGGTCCCCAGGTTAAACATCAGATTGACTTGTCAGGGGGCAGCTGTCGGACGTGGCCTCAGTTGCGGCGAGGCGACTGCCAGCAGGAGGGCGGCCACCGGCAGCGAAAAGGCGTGGCCGAGATGCTTGAACCCCAGCGCGCCGACAAGCCCGCCCAGGAAGAACATGCCGACGATCGGCAGCAGGATGCCAAGCTTTCGACCGTCTGCGGCGATCGGCGTATGGCCAAGCAGACGGTCGAGGCCGCGATAGGCGAGTTTGCCAAGCTCGATGCCAATGTCGGTGATCATTCCGGTGAGGTGGGTGGTGCGGATGCGCGCGCCAGAGATCTTCGTGATGGTCGCGTTCTGAAGCCCCATGACGAAGCAGAGAAGCAGAGCCGTAACCGGCATCGCAGCCGCGTCCGGCACAACGGCACCAATTCCGGCAAATGCGATCAGCAAAGCCGACTCCAGCGCGAGAGGATAGGCGTATTGCTGCCGCCTCGCATGGCGACGCGCCCAGTTGATCAGGATTGCAGAACAGGCGGCACCGATCGTAAAGCTCGATAGAAGGGCAAAGCCGGAGCCCACGAGACCAAAGAGGCCCAGGGCCAGATTGTCGGCGATGGCGGAAACAATTCCTGTCATATGCGAGGTGTAGTGGCCGATGGCAAGAAAACCGCCGGCATTGATGGCACCGGCGACGAAGGCGAGGATCGCGCCGAGCATCAGGTCGTTGCGCCGCGTCCGCCGATGGGCGGCCGCAATCCGAAACAGCCTCAATCGCCCCGACGGGCTCTCCGCTCGCCGTGGACGGCCTTTACCGATGCTTGTCGTCGCATGCGTCACTGAACGTCCTATCGTTTGCTCGGGAAGGTATAGCCGGTCTGCACGGTCCCCTTGCCGAACTTGTCGCGCAACTTGTCCATCGCCGCTTCCGCTGCCGCCCGACGTGCAGCCTGGGCATCCACCAGGTCCGGTGGGTCGGCCAGCACGGGATCCTTGAGGTCGCTGACACCGATCCCGATCAACCGGAATTTCGTCCCGTCGGTTTCCTTCTCCAGCAGCGACATCCCGGTCCGGAAGATGCGATCGGCAAGCTGCGTCGGATCGTCCAGCCGCCGGTTGCGCGTGCGCAGCTTGAAGTCCGATGTCTTCAGTTTCAGGACGACGGTCTGCCCGGCAATCCCGTGCCGCTTGAGCCGCCAGGCCACCTTTTCGGACAGCTCGCGCAGATGCACCACCAGATCCTCGAGCTTGTGGATGTCATCGAAAAAGGTCGTCTCGGCGGAAACGCTCTTGGCCGGATCATTCGGATGCACCGTCCGGTCGTCGATGCCGCGCGCCAGACGGGCGAGGCGCTGACCCATCGAGCCAAAGCGCCGCATCAGCTCTGTCTCGTCCATCACCTGCAACTGGCCAATGGTGCGGATGCCATCCGCCTGCAGCGTCGCGGCAAAGGCCTTTCCCACCCCCCAGATCATCGTCACGGGCTTGTCCGCAAGGAAGGAAAGCGCCTCCGCTTCGCCGATCACCGAAAAGCCGCGCGGCTTCTGCAGGTCCGACGCCACCTTCGCTAGGAACTTGCAGTAGGAGAGCCCGACGGACACGGTGATCCCGATCTCCTGCTCGATCTTGCGTGCGAGCCGGGCGAGCACTCTGGCCGGCGGATCGTTATGCAGGCGTTCGGTGCCCCTGAGATCGAGGAAGGCCTCATCGATCGAGATAGGCTGTACCAAAGGTGTCAGCTCCTCCATCATCGCCCGGATCTGCCGCCCGACCCGCACATATTTCTCCATGTCCGGCCGGATCACCACGGCCTGCGGACAGGCCTCCAGCGCCTTGAACATCGGCATGGCCGAGCGCACCCCATGAATCCGTGCGACGTAACAGGCGGTCGAGACGACGCCGCGCTTGCCACCGCCGATGATGACGGGCTTGTCGATGAGGTCGGGATTGTCGCGCTTCTCGACAGAGGCATAGAAGGCGTCGCAGTCGATATGCGCGATCGACAGGTCGAAGAGTTCCGGATGATAGACGAGCCTCGGGCTGCCGCAGGACCGGCACCGGCGCGCGCCCTCGACCTGCCCGGTCAGGCAGTCTCGACAGAAGCCGCTATGGTTGGCGTCGACGCGGGTCATGGCAGGAACAAAGGTTGAACATCCTCACCATAGGCTGCGTGCAGTCGGGAGACAAGTGCGGCGACAAAGCCGGTTGTGACTTACGCGCCGTCAGATCCTGAAGTGGGATCGGATGAGCGTGGCCGCCTCAGGCCAGTTTTCCACCCGCCGAACAGTCTCCCGCGGATCCGGTGCAAAACGAAAGATCTCGATCGGCGGCGGCAGATAGACCAGCAGGCAATCCGGCACGTGCTCGCCGACGGAGTGGAGATTGTGGACCATGTCATCGACGAAGGCCACGGGCAGGGGCCTTCCGGCATGAAGGGCAGCCACCATGGGTACCTTCGCGTCTTCTGTCGCGATCATCGGGAAGGCAAGCATCAGCTGGTCGAGCAGCCTGCGCCTGACTTCGGCATGCCGCGGCGGCATCGCCGTCAGGAAGACGAGATCGGCATGAGCCCCGAGAGCGTGAAGGCTGTCCACCGCATCGGCGAAAGGCGTTTGCCAGCGCTCCTGTTCCAGAAAGAAGTCGTCGATCAGCGCCTTCACCGCCGGGGCCTCGATGACGCTCTCGTCACTGCCATTGACGATGTTGCCGGTCAGCTTGAACGAGCGGGGCAGCAGCCGATGGCCGCGCGTTTCCAGGAAGGCTTGGAACGGTGTCGCAAACTGCAGCACCACATCGTCGACATCGCAGACGATCAACGGGCGGTCACCGAGGCGGATGTGTTGCAGGTCGGTCAGCATCAGAAATCGGCCGAATCGTAGCTCGGTCCCGCATAGCGCTGATAGGCCTCGACCACGGTTTCGGGCTTCGTGTCCGTCGCCGCACAAAAGGCCATCAGGCTGGGCTCGTGCTGCATCAGGAATTCCAGCATACCGGCGAGGAAAGCCGGGTCGTTTACCGCCTGGCGCAATTGCTGTGGCTGAACACCCGAGAGCGCCAGAAACCGCGACAGCATCTCCGGTTCATTGGCCAGCCAACCGAGCACGGCGACTGCAGTCGCCTCGGCATCGGCCGGTATATCTCTGTTTTTCATAAAGTCTTTTCCTGTTCCTCTGGCAAATTTCCGATTTCGAAACCAAATAGCACTAGCATGCTTCATGACGGAAGAAGCAACTCGTGCCGGGACTCCATGCCCCGGAAGCCCTCAGGCGCGGGACAAGGGACCGGGTGAATGCCAAAAAAGGTGATGATTGTCGAAGACAACGAGCTGAATATGAAGCTCTTCCGCGATCTGATCGAGGCATCCGGCTATGAGACGGTGCAGACTCGTAACGGCATGGAAGCCATGGATCTCGCGCGCCGTCACCATCCCGATCTGATCCTGATGGATATCCAGTTGCCGGAGGTGTCCGGTCTTGAGGTCACCAAGTGGCTGAAGGACGACCCGGAACTGCATGTGATCCCGGTGATTGCTGTCACGGCCTTCGCCATGAAGGGTGATGAGGAACGCATCCGCCAGGGTGGCTGCGAGGCCTATGTCTCCAAGCCGATCTCGGTGCCGAAATTCATCGAGACGATCAAGACCTATCTCGGAGATGCGTGAGGATTACCAGCCATGACTGCCCGCATCCTGGTCGTCGACGATATTCCCGCCAATGTGAAGCTGCTCGAAGCGCGGCTGATGGCGGAGTATTTCGACGTTCTGACGGCGAGCAATGGCCGTGACGCGCTCGACATCTGCGACCGCACTCAGGTCGACGTCATCCTGCTCGACATCATGATGCCGGAGATGGACGGGTTCGAGGTTTGCGAGCGGTTGAAGTCCAGTCCCCGTACCGCCCATATCCCCGTGGTCATGGTCACCGCCCTCGACCAGCCCTCCGACCGGGTCCGCGGGCTGAAGGCCGGTGCCGACGACTTTTTGACCAAGCCGGTCAACGATCTGCAGCTGATTTCCCGGGTCAAGAGCCTGGTGCGCCTCAAGACGCTCACGGACGAACTGCGCATACGCCACGACTCGACCCGCCAGGCCGGTCTCGACGATATGCTGCGCCTGCAGGATGGCCGCCTGGAAGAGCAGGCGCATGTTCTCCTGGTCGACAGCCGCGGCGCGTCCCAGGAACGCATCATCAAGGCGCTGAAACCGATCGCCGAAGTCTCGGCCATGTCCGATCCGCAGGCCGCGGTCTTCGAGGCAGCCGAAAACAGCTTCGACCTCGTGATCGTCAACGGCAATCTCGACGACTACGATCCCTTGCGGCTCTGCTCGCAGATCCGCTCGCTGGAGCGCACCCGTTTCATCCCGATCCTGCTGATCACCGAGCAGGGCGACGAACAGATGATCATCCGGGCGCTGGATCTCGGCGTCAACGATTACATCGTCCGTCCGCTCGACCCCAATGAGTTGGTGGCTCGCTCGCTCACGCAGGTGCGTCGCAAGCGCTACAATGACCGGCTGCGCAACAGTCTGCGCCAGACGATCGAACTGGCCGTTACCGACGGTCTCACCGGCCTCCACAACCGCCGCTATCTCGATACCCATCTGCGGACGCTCTTTGCCCGCGCCAAGGTGCGTGGCCGGCCGTTGACGATCTGCATCACCGATATCGATCGCTTCAAGCTGGTGAACGACGTCTACGGCCACGACGCTGGCGACGAGGTTCTGAAGGAATTCGCCGGCCGGATCCGCTCGACCGTCCGAGGCGCCGATCTCGCATGCCGCTTCGGCGGCGAGGAGTTCGTGGTGGTCATGCCGGATACGCCGGCCGAAGTCGCTGCCGCCGTCGCCGAACGTCTGCGCGGCATGATCGAGGCACGGCCCTTCCAGCTGCGTTCTGGAGAGACACCGCTGATGCTGACGGCATCGATGGGGATTGCGACACTGGTCCCTGGAATGGACACGCCGGAGCAGCTTCTGAAGCAGGCGGACCGCGCCCTCTATGAAGCCAAGAATTCCGGTCGCAACAGGGTGGTGGCCGCGGCCGCCTGATCGAGCTTCAAGTTTCGAGGCATCCTGACCGCGGTCAAACAAGATGTTCACAGATTTTGTCGGTGCCGGCGCCGTGGGCGAACACGCCGAAGCTTGCTCTGTTTTTGAGCAGTTACAAATGGGCTTGTTCGTTGCTTTCGGAATAATCTTTTGCAGGTAACGGGCGGGCGCAGCTGCGGGCCCGACCGGATGTGCTTAGTCTGTTTTGTATTTAAGTGAATATTAGGTTTCGCTACGAGGCGATGATCTGCCCGCGGCGGGGCCGCCGCTGCCCCGCGCAAAAACTAATCTTGAAGTCGCCGATAATCCACTGACGGTATTCTCAAGTTACAATGTGTGTAGAGCTGACTATCACTTCTGGATCGCAAGTTCATCGCAACCTAATTTAACCATATTAGAACGATGATCGGCCAAGCGGTTAATAAACTGTTGATTTTTGTCTCTACTTGAGAGAACTTGCACCCATTGGACAAGACCTCTTCGGAGGTTCTGGATACCCCATGATGCTCAGGTCCGCCGCATCTCCTGGGTCGTGGGGTCGGTCGGTTGGTATGCGACGTCAAAGCGGTTCCTCGTGCCGTGTCGCATGCCGACCGACCCCCTAATGCGAACACCGGTTTCCGCGAGGAAGCCGGTGTTTTGCGTTCTGGGGTCTTTCGTTCGGTCGGGCAGGAAGCCGGGCCAAAAGAAAAAGGCGCGCCGCAGAAAGCGGCACGCCTTTTTGAGAAGCCTTCGATCAAGTCTTACTTGATCTTGGTTTCCTTGAACTCGACATGCTTCTTAGCAACCGGGTCGTACTTGGTCTTCGTCATCTTGTCCGTCATGGTACGGCTGTTCTTCGTGGTCACGTAAAAGAAACCCGTGTCAGCCGTCGACAGAAGCTTGATCTTGATGGTTGTAGCCTTGGCCATGGTCGTCCTGCCTCTAATAAACGAAGCCGTGGACGACCGAACGAGGCCCACGGCAAATCTGGCGCGAAACTACAAATCGCGCCTGAAAAGTCAAGTCCGTTTCGGGTTAAAAAGCATGCGTCCCAGGGAAAGCACGACATAGAGCGCGAAGAACCCTGCAATTGCCCATGCGAAACCGTCATTGCCGGTAAGGTCAATGGCAGCCCCAATCGCCTGTGGACCGGCCACGGTGCCGACTGCGTAGCAGAAAATGAAGGCGGCGTTGGCTGCAGCCAGATCGGCGCCCGTGAGTCGCGAGCCGAGATGGCTGAGGCCAACAGTGTAGAGGCCCGACACGCAGCCACCCCAGAACAGCAGCACGATCGCCATGAGCTGCCAGTGGCCCGAGAGCCAGGGCAGGGCGAGCGAGCCCGCCAGACCGATAACGGCGAGTGCGGAGAGCAGCTTGCGGCGGTCTCGCATCCGGTCGGAGAGCAGCCCCAGCGGGATCTGGAAGACCATGTTGCCTACCCCCATGACGGTCAGCAGAAGCGCTGCCTGGGTCTCGGTAAAGCCGCTGCGGGTCGCGTAGATTGGAAAGAGCGATAACCCGCCCGCCTCGACGGCTCCGAAGACGAAGACGGCGACCGTCGCGGTTGGTACGAGAAAGATGTAGCGGAAGAAGTGCATCTCCGGCTTCTCGCCGAGCACCGGGCTCTCGTAGCGCGCGATATAGATCGGAATTGCCGCCGCCAGGATCGCTACGGCGCCGACCGCAAATGGCAATAGCCCGTCGCTGCCGATCACCGAGAAGAGCAGGGGCCCGCAGGCGAAGCCGACGGCGAGCATGGTGGCATAGATACCCATCACCAGCCCCCGCTTGCGCGATGGGGCGGCTGCGTTAATCCAGAACTCCGACAGGATGAAGAGCGTGGTGGTCGCGCCATGGAAGACGATGCGCAGCGGGAACCACATCCAGAATTCGGTCGCATAATAAAAGCCGATTGCGCTGATGGCCGACAACAGCACGGCCCACAGCATGGTCGGCACCACGCCGAGCTTGTGGGCGAGTTTGGTCGTGACGGGCGCTGCGGCCATGGCAGCGATGCCGGCCATGGCGGAGTTGAGCCCGATCAGCGTGGACGAGATGCCGCGCTTCTCTAGAATGATGCTCAGCAGCGGCAGACCGAGGCCGATCGCGATGCCGACGGCCGAAATCGACGCGATGGCGGCAATCAGCGAGGGCCAGTGGATCTCCTCACGATGGCCGTTGAGGCCCCCACTCGTCTCAGACATCGGACACCCGGTCGTTCGTGTCGCGTCCCAGCCTGCGATTAAGGCGCAAGCCTGAGGGTGTCGAAATCTGTGATGGCATCGGCGCGTATTAGCTCCCGGGCGTCGTCGATCGGCGCGGCATGTTCAGACCGGAAATCACGCACCTGTCAAGCGCTTCTGATCTCTCGTTGCGAATCAAGGCGGCGCCTTTTGTGGACGTTTAACGATAAACCGCCACAGCCACGTGACGGATGGATGACTTACTCGCGCCCGTCCTTGAAGGCTTCGGGCTCGTCTTCATGTCCGCCGAAGCCATGCATGCGAAGCGCCCATTGCAGGCCCACGACGCCACCCTTGATCGGTTGCAGGCAGAGCAGCGACGTCACTACGCCGATCGGTGCCCAGATCGCGAAATGCATCCAGGCAGGCAGCTCGAAGACGAGGTCGGTGGCCATGAAGCCGCCGACCAGCACGTGGCCGAGGATCAGGATGACGAGATAGGCCGGCAGGTCGTCGGCGCGGTGGTGGTGATAATCCTCGCCACAGGCGGCACAGTTGTCGACGACCTTCAGATAGCTGCGGAACAGTCTGCCCGAGCCGCAGGCCGGACACTGGTTGAGCATGCCACGCTTGATGGAGCGGCCCAGTGGCCGATCGGTGTTCTCGCTGGTGCCATACTGCGCCGGCACATTGGTCTGGTTGGCGGTCATGTCCTGCCTCCGGGGCGAAAGTGTCAACGTCGCGAGCGCGGTGGGCGTGTGCCGGGTTGCTTGCGGCCCCGCCGTCCAGCCTTGTGGAAGGAGCGCGTTGCCACCGGCATCTTGCGTCCTTCGCTCAGCATCTCGAAGCGAAGCGCGCCGGCGAGCGGCACGGCCTCGACGAGACGAACCTCGACGGTATCGCCGAGCTGATAGCCCAGACCGGACTTCTCACCGGTCAGGGCCTGATGCGCTTCGTCGTAGATATAGTAATCCCGACCGAGTGTTGAAACCGGGATAAAGCCATCTGCGCCAAATTGCGGCAGGCTGATGAAGAGACCGGACTTGGTGACGCCCGAGACTTGCCCATCGAACTGGTCGCCGATGCGGCCCGCCAGGTGATGTGCAATGAGCCTGTTGATGGTGTCGCGCTCGGCCGCCATGGCCCGCCGTTCGAAGGTCGAGATCTCTGCGGCGATGTCTTCGAGCGTCGCCTCTTCGTCCGGTGTGATCCCGCCTTCACCGAGACCCAGCGATCCGACCAGCGCGCGATGCACGATCAGGTCGGCGTAACGCCGGATCGGCGAGGTGAAATGCGCGTACTTCAACAGGTTTAGGCCAAAATGGCCGATATTGTCGGGGCTGTAGATCGCCTGGCTTTGGCTGCGCAGCACCATCTCGTTGACCATGGTCTGGTGCGGCGTGTCCTGCGCTTTGGCAAGGATGCCGTTGAACGAGTTGGAGCGCATGTTGCCGCCCTTGACCAGCGACATGCCGAGCGTGGCGAGGAACTCGCGCAGCACTTCCTGCTTGGCGAGCGTCGGCGCATCGTGGATGCGGTAGATCAGAGGCTGGCGCTTCTTCTCCAGCGTCTCGGCCGCCGAGACGTTGGCCTGGATCATCATTTCTTCGATCAGCTTGTGTGCGTCGAGACGTTCAGGCACATGAACGCGGTCGACCGTGCCGTCTTCCTTGAGAATGATCTTGCGCTCGGGCATGTCGAGCTCGAGTGGCTGGCGACGGTCACGCCCGCGTTTCATCACCGCATAGGCGTGCCAGAGCGGCTTCAGGATCGGCTCCAGCAGCGGCCCGGTCTTGTCATCTGGCTTGCCGTCGATCGCCGCCTGGGCCTGCTGGTAGGAGAGCTTGGCGGCGCTCTTCATCATGATGCGGTGGAAGGTGTGGCTTGCCTTGCGGCCCTCACGCGAGAAGACCATGCGCACGGCAAGCGCCGGCCGGTCGACGCCCTCGCGCAGAGAGCAGAGATCGTTGGAGATCCGCTCAGGCAGCATCGGCACGACACGGTCCGGGAAGTAGACGGAATTGCCGCGCTTCAACGCTTCGCGGTCGAGCGCAGATTTCGGCCGCACGTAATAGGAGACGTCGGCAATCGCGACCGTGACGATCACACCGCCCTCGTTGTCCGGCGACGGGTCGAGTTCGGCATAGACGGCGTCATCATGGTCCTTGGCGTCATGCGGGTCGATCGTGATCAGCGGCAGGTCGCGCCAGTCCTCGCGATGCGACATGGACGCGGGCTTGGCAGCCTCTGCTTCCGAAATCACCGACTGCGGGAAGATGTGCGGGATGCCATGCGCATGGATCGCGATCATCGAGATCGCCTTTTCGGACGCAACCGAACCGACGACCGTCAGCACCTTGGCCCGTGTCAGGCCGAAACGGGCGGCACGGCCGACTTCCACCTCGACCAGATCGCCATCCTTGGCCTCGCCAATATCGGTGGCATCGATCTGCATTTCCTCGCCACGCCGGTCAATCGGCATCAGCCGCGCGCCGCCATCCGGCATCATGCGCACCACGCCCATGACGGAGCCGACATGACGGTCGAGGATCTTGATGACGCGCGCCGTATAGGCCGGACCGGAGCGATCCTTATTGGCGAAGATCTTGGCCAGCACCCGGTCACCGAGCCCGCCGACGGGCGTCTTGCCCTTGGAGCGGTCGGAACTCGATTGGCGGATCAGCACGGCCGGTGCCGCACCCGCTTCTTCTGGCCATTCCGCCGGTCGGCCGATCAATTCGCCATCCTTGTCTCGGATGGTAATGTCGAGAACAGTGACCGGGGGCAGGGCGCCCGGTCGGGTCAGCGACTTGCGGCTCTTCTGCACGAGCCCGTCGTCTTCGAGATCCTTCAGCGCCTGCTTCAGTTCGACACGCTGCTCGCCCTTGAGCCCAAAGGCCTTGGCGATCTCGCGCTTGGAGGCGCGGTCCGGGTTGTCGGTGATGAACTGCATGAGCACGTCACGCGGCGGAACCTCGCCGTGGATCAGGGCGGCCGGGTTGCCGGCCTTCGCCTTGGCCGCGCCTTCCGCACGCCGGCTCTTGCGGTTGCCGGAGCCGGGGAGATCGGAGGGGTCGCGGAATTTCTTGCTCAAGTCGCACTCTTCTTCGTTGTCTTTGCCTTTGCCGGAGCCTTGGCGGCCGCCTTGGCCTTCGGCTTGGCTGCAGCCTTCTTCGGCTTTGCCGCCGCACCGTCTTCCGACTTTGCCTTCGCAGCCTTGGCCGGAGCCTTCTTCGCCTTGGTCTTGCCTCCGCCATCCTTGGCAGCTCGCTCCGCGATCAGCACCAGCGCTTCCTCGACGGTAATCGCCTGCGGATCCTTGCCCTTCGGCAGGGTGGCGTTGACCTTGCCCCAGTTCACATAGGGACCGAACCGACCGTCACGGACTGTAATCGCTCCGCCGTCAGGATGTTCCCCGAGTTCCTTGAGAGCCACCGCTGCCGTGCGGCCACGCCCGCCAGGATTGGCCTTCTTTTCGGCAAGCACGCTGACGGCGCGGTTGATGCCGATCGACAACACGTCTTCAATGCCCTCGAGATTGGCATAGGTGCCGTCATGCAGCACGAAGGGCCCATAGCGGCCGAGGCCGGCCGAGATCATCTTGCCGGTTTCCGGATGCGGACCCACGTCGCGGGGCAGCGAGAGCAGGGAGAGCGCTTTCTCGAAATCGATATCGGCCGGCGCCCATCCCTTGGGCAGCGACGAACGCTTGGCGTCCTTGCCGTCGCCGCGCTGCACATAGGGTCCGAACCGGCCCGACCGCAGCGTGATTTCCTCCTCGGTCACCGGATCCTTGCCCAGCGCCCGCGGTTCGTTGCTGCCATTGGCTTCGGCTTCAGCGCCACCTTCCGAGGTGAGCTGGCGCGTGTAATTGCATTCCGGATAATTCGAGCAGCCGACAAAGGCGCCGTACTTGCCGAGCTTCAGGGATAAGTTGCCCGTACCGCAGACCTGACAGATGCGCGGGTCCGATCCGTCTTCGCGCTTCGGGAAGACGAGCGGAGCCAGCGCCTCGTTCAGCGCATCGAGCACGTTGGTGACACGCAGCTCCTTGGTGTCTTCGATCTGGGCGAAGAAGTCCTGCCAGAAGTCGCGCAGCACGTCCTTCCAGTTCAGCTCACCGGCAGAGATCTTGTCGAGCTTCTCTTCGAGATCGGCCGTGAAGTCGTACTCGACATATTTAGTGAAGAAATTTTCGAGGAAGGCCGTCACCAGCCGGCCCTTAGAATGCGGCACCAGCTTGCGCTTGTCGGTGATCACATATTCGCGGTCGCTGAGCGTCTTCAGCGTCGCGGCATAGGTCGACGGACGGCCGATGCCGAGTTCTTCCATCTTCTTGATCAGCGAGGCCTCCGAATAACGCGGCGGCGGCTCGGTGAAGTGCTGGCTGGCATTGACCTTTTGCTTGGCCAGGGCCTCGCCCGCATTGATTTCGGGCAGACGGCCGTCTTCGTCGTCGCCGTCCTCCGCCGGTTCGCCCTCTTCGCGCTGATCGGTATAGGCTGCGATGAAGCCGTCGAAGCGGATCACCGAGCCGACGGCCCGCAAGCCGGCCTTGTCGCCCTTGTTGTCGGCCAGGATCTCGACCGTCGTGCGCTCGATTTCGGCAGACGCCATCTGGCTCGCAATCCCGCGCTTCCAGATCAGGTCGTAGAGCCGCAGTTGGTCGGCATCAAGGAAGCGGCGCACCTTGTCCGGCGAGCGGTTGAAGTCGGTCGGGCGGATGGCTTCGTGTGCTTCCTGGGCGTTCTTAGCCTTGGTCGAATAGATGCGCGCCTTTTCCGGCACGTAGCGCGGACCGAACTGATCGAGCACGGCAGCCCGCGCAGCTTCGATCGCTTCCGGCGCCATCTGCACGCCGTCTGTACGCATATAGGTGATCAGACCCACGGTCTCACCGCCGATATCGATGCCTTCATAAAGCTTCTGCGCCACCTGCATGGTGCGCGATGCCGAGAAACCGAGCTTCGAAGATGCTGCCTGCTGCAGGGTGGAGGTGGTGAAGGGCGGCCCCGGATTGCGCTTGACCGGCTTTGCCTCGACGCTGTCGACGGCAAAGGCTGCCCCTTCAAGCAGGGCCTTGATACCGGCAGCCTGATCGCCATTCGTCACCGAGTTGCGCTGCATGCGCTTGCCCTGATGCGAAACGAGCTTCGCCTCGAACTCGTCGCCGCGCGGCGTCTTGAGGAGCGCCGAAATGTTCCAGTATTCCTCCGGCACAAAACGTTCGATCTCGTTTTCGCGGTCGCAGACGAGCCGCAGCGCTACCGACTGCACACGACCGGCCGAACGGGCCCCCGGCAGCTTGCGCCACAGAACTGGCGACAGATTGAAGCCGACGAGGTAGTCGAGCGCACGGCGGGCGAGATAGGCATCGACCAGCGGCGTATCGATGTCGCGCGGATTGGCCATGGCATCGAGCACGGCCTTCTTGGTGATGGCGTTGAAGACGACACGCTTCACCGGCTTGTCGCCGAGGACACGCTTCTTCTTCAAAAGGTCGAGCACGTGCCAGGAGATGGCTTCGCCCTCGCGATCCGGGTCGGTCGCGAGAAACAGGCCGTCCGAGGACTTCACCGCATCGGCAATGTCCTTCATCCGCTTCTGCGAGGCCGTGTCGACCTCCCAGAACATCTCGAAATCCTGGTCCGGGAGAACGGAGCCATCCTTGGCCGGCAGATCGCGCACATGGCCGAAAGAGGCGAGCACCTTGTATCCGGAGCCCAGATACTTGTTGATCGTCTTGGCCTTGGCCGGGGATTCTACGACTACGACGTTCATTGGACAGATGTACCTTCAACGCATCCGATCAGCGGCACCGCACCACGGTCTTCGGAACACGGTTTTCCGACATGGAGGGCGAAACGCCTGCGGTCAAGAGCCTTGACCCAATTTCCGATGATACAACGGAATGCAACCAGAGGAAGATGCTCGGTAGATTGCAATCTGAGATAAATGATCTATTGTATTTTGGACCGTAGAGCGAGGTTAGGTTGTAGTGACCTCAAGTCATGATGAGCGAGAGCGATGGCACGAGACACAGTCGAGACGAATGGTCGCGGAAACCGCACGATGGAGAACATCGCCTATATCCGCCAGATGCTCGCCGAGTTGCGGATGGTTGCGGAAAACGAAGGCGCCGAGATGCTGTGTTATCTGATCGAGATGGCTTATGTGGAGGCCGGCGACGTACAGTCCGGCCGTCGCGCCCTCTCAATCCATCATGCTCAACGAGACAAATCCACCCGCGTGCCGCTCTAATCGACCGGCGATGTCCAGCTCCAGCAGCACCAGATAGACCGAAGATGCCGGAAACCCGGTATGCCGGATGATGTCGTCGATATCGACCGGCGTCGGGCCGAGGGCCTGGACGATGATGAGTCGCTCATCGTCATTGGGTGGCGGTGCCAGGGGGCGTTCCTCGGCATCCTCCTCCTCCGGCTCGTCGGCCTCGTTCGGCGAGAACAGATCGAGTTCCGAAATCGGCGCCAACGCCTGCAAAACGTCCTGCGGTCTTGTCGTGACCGTCGCACCGTCTTTCAGGAGACCGTTGGTTCCTTCGCAGCGCGGATCGAGCGGCGAGCCTGGCACAGCAAACACCAGCCGGCCGAATTCGCCGGCGAGCCGCGCCGTGATCAGAGAGCCGGATCGGGCCGCCGCCTCGATCACCACGACACCGAGCGCGACACCCGCGATCAGCCGGTTACGGCGCGGGAAGTCCCGCGCCCGTGGCTCCCAGCCGAAAGGCATTTCCGAAATCGCCAGCCCCCGGCCGCTGCAGATCTGCTCCAGCAGGCCGATGTTTTCGGGCGGGTAGGGCTGGTCGAGCCCGCCGGCCATGGCAGCGATCGTGCCACTGTCGAGGCTTGCCTGGTGCGCGGCCGCATCGATGCCCCGGGCAAGTCCAGACACGATGCCATAGCCTGCCCGGCCGATCTCCCGCGCCATCATCGCCGCAAACTTCGCCCCGCTGATCGAAGCGTTGCGCGAGCCCACGATCCCGACGGCAGGAAGGCTCGCAACGCCCAGATCTCCCTTCACCGCGATCAGCGGAGGGGCGGCATCGATCTGTCGCAGCGCGGGGGGGTAGTCGGGTTCGCCGATGCCGATGAACCGGGCACCAAAGCGATGGGCGGCGTCGATCTCGCGCTCGGCATCCGCGACTGTCGCTATGCGGATGCTGCGCTCGGAGCCACCGCGGCGGGAAAGCTCAGGCAGTGCTTCAAGCGCGGTTTCGGCAGAGCCGAAATGGTTGATTAGGTCCCGAAAGGTGGCAGGCCCGACATTGTCGCTGCGGATCAGCCTCAGCCAGGCGATCCTCTGCCGGTCCGTCAGCGCAATCCCTTTTCGTCTTGCGCCGCCTGACCCCATGGCTCTCCTCTAGCCCTTTTTGCCGATCTTGCTTTCTGTTCCCGCGATCAGCCGCTCTATGTTCTGCTTGTGACGCCAGTAGGTGATGACGGTCATCACTGCCGTGACGAGTGTCGCTTCTTCAACCCCAAGTATCCACAATACAACCGGAATGACAAGTGTGGCGACGAGCGCGGACAACGAAGAGTAGCGGGTGATGAAGGCGACGGAGAGCCACGCGGCGGCGAAGACCAGCACCATCAGCGGGGCGACGCCGAGTAGGGTGCCGATATAGGTCGCAACACCCTTGCCGCCCTTGAAGCCCAGCCACACCGGGAAGAGATGGCCGATGAAGGCGGCGAAGCCACCGAACAGCGCCGCGTTATGCCCGAACACCGCATGGGCGATCAGCGCTGCCGCAGTTGCCTTCAGCGCGTCGAGAAGAAGCGTCGCGGCAGCCAGCTTCTTGTTGCCGGTGCGCAAGACGTTGGTCGCGCCGATATTGCCCGAGCCGATCGAACGCAGGTCGCCGAGGCCGGCCATCTTCGTCAGCACGAGACCGAAGGGGATCGAGCCCAGCAGGTAGCCGAACAGGAGAACGATGGCGAGATTGCCCCAGCCGAGAGACGAAAAGTCGATCATGGTTATCCGTGTCCCCTGAAGTTTAGAGCATGTGGACGCACTGGCCGGCGACATAGGTCGCGACGGCCCGACCCGAGAAGCGGGCATCCTCGAATGGCGTGTTCTTGGAGCGCGCCAGCAAAGTGTCACGCGACACGAGCCAGGGTTCATCGAGATCGATCAGCGCGATATCGCCAGGCGCGCCCGGCTTCAGCGTGCCGCCCGGCAGCCCGAAGATCTCTGCCGGCCGCGTCGACATGGCATCGATCAGCCGCATCAGCGGCACCTGACCGGCATGATGCAGGCGAAGCGCCGCCGACAGCATGGTCTCGAGCCCGATCGCTCCGTCAGCCGCCTCGCCGAAGGGCAGGCGCTTGGTATCGACGTCCTGCGGATCATGCGAGGAAACGATGATGTCGATCTGGCCCTTGGCCAGCGCATCGACCATCGCCATGCGGTCGTCTTCCGAGCGCAGCGGCGGATAGAGCTTGAAGAAGGTCCGGTACTCGCCGATGTCGTTTTCGTTCAGGCTCAGGTGATTGATCGAGATGCCGCAGGTGACCTTGGCGCCGCGCTTGCGCGCAACTTCGATGGCTTCGACCGATTCCGGCACGGAGATCTGTGAGGCGTGGTACTTGCCACGGGTCAGCGCCGCAATGCGCAGATCACGCTCCAGCGGAATGATTTCGGTTTCCTTCGGAATCCCTGAAAGCCCGAGCCAGCTCGCCAGCAGGCCTTCATTCATCACGCCGTTGGCCGCGAGATACTTCTCGCGCGTTTCGAGCGCGATCACCGCGCCGAACTCGCGGGCGTAAGTCATGGCCCGGCGCAGCACCTGCGTGTCGTTCAACCCGTAGCGGCCATTGGTGAAAGCGACAGCACCAGCCTGCTGCAACAGACCCATCTCGGTCATCTCGGCGCTGGTCATGCCCTTGGTCAGAGCCGCTGCCGGATAGACGTGGACGCTGGCCGTGTCGCGAGCCGTCTTCTTGACGAACTCGACAAGCGCGATGTCGTCGATGACAGGGTCCGTCTCCGGCATCATGATGAAGGACGTAATGCCACCGGCCGCTGCCGCCCGGCTGGCTGATGCAATCGTCTCGCGATGTTCCGATCCCGGCTCCCCGACGAAAACGCGGGCGTCAACGAGACCCGGAACGGCCGTCAGGCCTCGGGCATCGCGCACTTCAGCACCTTCCGGAGCGCCTTGGTTCTGCGCATCCGCGCCAGAGGCGACGATCAACCCGTCATGGCCGACAATCACGGTGCCGACTTCGTCGAGCTTGCGCGAGGGATCGACAATCCTGACGTTCTTGAGAACAAGCGGCTTTCTCATGCGCCCATTCCCTCCGAACGCGGTCCCTGGTTCAGCGACACCAGCAGCGTCTCCATGACGGCCATGCGAACCGCGACCCCCATCTCGACCTGGCTCTCGATCACGCTCTGCGGACCGTCGGCAACTTCAGAGGCGATCTCGACGCCACGGTTCATCGGTCCCGGGTGCATCACGAGCGCATCCTCCTTGGCGACCTTCAGCTTCTCAGCATCCAAACCGTAGAAGTGGAAATACTCACGCACCGAAGGCACGAAGGAGCCGGACATGCGCTCGCGCTGCAGGCGCAGCATCATGACGACGTCAGCATCCTTCAGCCCTTCCTTCATGTCGTGGAAGACCTCGCAGCCCATGTCGGCGATCCCGGCCGGCAGGAGCGTTGCCGGCGCCACGACGCGAACGCGGGCGCCCATGGCATTGAGCAGCAGGATATTGGAGCGCGCGACGCGCGAATGCAGCACGTCGCCGCAGATCGCAACGATGATGCGCGAAAGCTTGCCCTTGGCGCGGCGAATGGTGAGCGCGTCAAGCAGCGCCTGGGTCGGATGCTCGTGCTGGCCGTCACCGGCATTAACCACCGAGCAGGCGACCTTCTGCGCGAGTAGGGCAGCAGCCCCCGCCGACGAGTGGCGCACGACCAGCACATCCGGCCGCATGGCATTCAGCGTCATCGCCGTGTCGATCAGGGTTTCGCCCTTCTTCACCGAGGAATTGCCGACCGACATGTTCATCACGTCGGCGCCGAGGCGTTTGCCTGCAAGCTCGAACGAGGACTGCGTGCGCGTCGAAGCTTCGAAGAAGAGATTGATCTGGGTGAGGCCCCTCAGCGTGGAAGTCTTCTTCTCCCGCTGGCGGCTGATTTTGACGGCCTCGTCGGCCTTGTCGAGAAGGAACGTGATGTCCTGCTCGGTGAGGCCCTTGATGCCGATGAGATGGCGATGGGGAAAGAAGACCATGGACGTCCTCCTGAGATGTCACGCGGTCTATAAAGTGTGGGATCGGGCCGGGCAAGCACATGCTAGGTGGATTGACGCACGGTCCCCATGTAATAGGAGCGAAGAGAAGGTAGGGAACACCGGCGCTTGATGCGCCCTGGATGCTTCGACCGCATTGAAAATTTGGAGACGCAGCATTGGCCAGCCAACCCGCGTCTCCCACGAGATCGGCAGGATTGATGAACCGGACTGAAGAAAAACTCGCAGCGCTGAACCAGCCCAAGCCCTGGTCCGGCGTCAATGCCTACCGCGCCGATCCGCTTCTCGTCGATCTGACCTCGTCGCTGTCGCGCCCGCTGCGCGAGGAATACGATGTCATCGGCAAATATGTCACCTCGCCGGAAGCCCAGGAACTGGCGCGCATGGCGAATGCCAGCCCGCCGCAGCTCAGAACTCATGGCGTGCGCGGCGAACGCCTCGACGTCGTCGAATTCCACCCGGCCTGGCATGCCCTGATGCGCCGCTCGATGGCCTCGGGCCTGCACTCCTCCGTCTGGGAAAATGCACCGGAAGCCCGGGGCCATGAGCACAAGGCCCGCGCCGTCCGCTTTTTCCTCACCGCCCAGCTCGAGTCGGGCCACCTCTGCCCGCTCACCATGACCAGTGCCTCGGTCGCAGCCCTTGTTGCGTCGCCGGCTGTCCAGAAGGAATGGACGCCGCGTATCCTGTCGCGCAAATACGACAGCAGCAACAAGCCGCCGATGCAGAAGAGCGCCGTCACCATCGGCATGGGCATGACCGAGAAGCAGGGCGGCACGGATGTGCGCGCCAACACCACGACCGGCGAACGGGTCGGCGAGGGGATCTACCGCCTCGCTGGCCACAAGTGGTTCATGTCCGCCCCGATGAGCGACGCCTTCGTCATGCTCGCCCAGACCAAGGACGGCATGGGCTGCTTCCTCGTTCCGCGCCTTCTGGAGGATGGCTCCGCCAACGGGTTGGAATTCCAGCGCCTGAAGGACAAGCTCGGCAACCGCTCGAACGCCTCTTCCGAAGTCGAGTTCTCCGAGACCTTCGGCTTCCTCCTCGGCACGCCCGGCGATGGCGTGCGCACCATTCTCGACATGGTGACGCTGACGCGCCTCGACTGCGCGCTCGCCTCCGCCGGCATCATGCGCGCCTCCATGGCCGAGGCCGTGCATCACGTGCGCGGCCGCGCGGTCTTCGGCAAGAACCTGATCGATCAGCCGATGATGACCCGCGTGCTGGCCGACATGGCGCTTGATGTCGCCGCAGCCACAGCCTTGGCCTTCCGTCTCGCCGACAGCTTCGACAAGGCGCGCGAAAGCCCCGTCGACGCAGCCTATGCCCGCGTCATGACGCCGGTTGCGAAATACTGGATCTGCAAGATCGCACCGGCCCTCATTTATGAGGCGATGGAATGCATCGGCGGCAGCGGTTACGTGGAGGAGCGCCCGATTGCCCGTCACTATCGAGAGGCCCCCGTCAACGCGATCTGGGAAGGTTCCGGCAATGTCATGGCGCTGGATGTGCTGCGTGTCCTGAGCCGTGGCAAGGATCTCTTCGAAACGCTCTTCGCGGGTCTCGAGCGGGATCTCGGTCCCTCGGGCAAGAAGACCGTGGAAGTCCTGCGCGCCGCAACGGCTTTGGCCGAACGCGACGAAGCCGCCGGCCGTCTGCTGATCGAGCAACTGGCGCTCGCGGCCGGTGCCGCGGAACTCTACCGGCTGGGCGCCGGCAAGATCGCCGATGCCTTCCTCGAATCACGCCTCGCCGGTGGCTGGCGCCACACCTACGGCGTTCTCGATGCGCGTTTCGATTCGCGCTACGTCATCGATCTTCTTTATCCGCCGGCCACCTGACCGGCGAGGTAGAGCACGACCGGGATGGTGAAGAAGGCAGCCACCGTCTGCACGGTGGCCGCTGCCGCATAGAGATCGGCGTCGCCACCCATTTGTTTTGCGAGCACATAGCCGTTCATAGCCGTGGGGACGGCCGCACCCAGCGCGATCATCACCAAGATATCGCCGGAAAAGCCGAAGGCGAGCGCAAGCCCGACCGCCACCGCTGGAAACACGGCGAGCTTGAAAACCAGCGTCAGCAGCACGCTGGCTTGCGGTATCAGCGCGTCGGCAATCCTGAGGCCGGCGCCGACCGTGACCAGGCCAAGACCGAGAGAGGCGCTGGCGATCAGATCGACTGCCGTCATCACAGGCGCATAGACCGTCACGCCGGCGAGATTGACGCCGACGCCAAGCGCGGCGCCGATGATGATCGGGTTCGTGATGATGCGGACCACGAATGTCTTCAGCCCGCGGCTTTCGCCTGAGAACCAGACCAGCACGCCGACATTGATCAGATTCAGCGGAACGATGATCGACGCCATGATGATGGCGATGACGGCAAGACCCGTCTCGCCGGTCAGTTTCTCGGCAATGGCCAGCGCCATGAAGCCGTTCCAGCGCGTCGAAGTCTGGAACACTGAGGTATAGGTCCTCCCTGCCATGCCCTGGCGACGCAGGAGCGGCCAGATGCCGAGCACCAGCGCCGTCATCACGCAAACCGCCAGCAGCGAGACGAGCCCGATCCCGCCGCTGTTCATCGACGAGAAATTCGTCGTGGCCAGCGTCTGGAAGAGAAGCGCCGGGAAGAGCACGAAATAGCCGAACTGCTCGAGCCCGCTCCAGAAGCTCTCATTGATCAGCGACGTGCGTTTGAGCACCACGCCGAGAATCACCAGCAGGAAGATCGGCAGAATGCTTTCGAAGATGATGAGCATGGCGGGTCCAGGATGACGGGGAGGCGAGGGGTAGACCCGGCAACCGTGGCTTTCAATCGGAAATCGTGTCCCGGCGACATTTTCCGGCAAAGGCCTGAAACTGCTCATCCACAGGCGGCGTTAACCTTAACAAAGGGTTTACGTTGCGCCGTAGCGCCGAACGGGCCACCTTTTGGGTGGGACAGACGTTGAAGGGCAGAGTGGTGACGGACGCGGTTTTCGCACGGCCGGTAGCGACCATCATGATGATGGTCTTCTTTTCGGGACTGGCGCTCGACATCGCCGTCCCGGCGGGCGTGCTGACCTTGATGGCGTCACTGAAATGGCTGGTGGAAAGCTGGCCGGCGGCAAATGACTTGCCGTTCGATCGAAAGGCGGAAACGGCATGAAGACACTTCTGCTCTTGTGGGCATTGCCCATCACGATCTTGGGCGCCTGGTACGGTCTGTCCTACTACGACATGAGCTTCGGCATCTTCATGCTGACGCGTGACGCCCATGATCTGGTTTTCCAGATCTATGGCAACGTGCTCGGCATTCCGCCGGAAACGATCCCGCCGTTGGTGCTGCGCGCGATCATCGTCGACAGCCTGATCCTGTTTGCGATCATCGGTTTCCGCCGCCGCAAGCAGATCAAGGCCTGGTGGACGGCACGTCAGGAAAAGTCGGCGGAATTGTGCGAAGTGCGGGCAAGCGCCGAGAGCCTGTCCAGCGCCCCCTGAAGAATGAAGCTCGCAGCAGCGGAATCGATCCGCTCGCTGCGCTTGGCCCGCGAGACGTCCATTTCGAGCAGCGCCCGTTCTGCGGCGACCGTCGACAGCCGTTCGTCCCAGTAGACGAAGGGAATGTCGGTCTTCTCCGACATCGAGCGCACGAAGGCGCGCGTTGCCTGAACGCGCGGTCCGGACGAGCCGTCCATGTTGACCGGCAGTCCGATGACGAAGGCGACGATCTTTTCCTTTGCCGCAAAGGTGAGAAGCACTTCCGCATCCTGGGTGAACTTCACCCGCTTGATGACCGGGCGAGGGGTGGCAAACCGCCGGCCGAGATCCGACGCAGACAGTCCGATCGTCTTGGTGCCGAGGTCGAGCCCGGCAATCGCCTCGCCGGGCTGCAACCGTTCTGCCAGTTCCTCGATCGTCAGCGTTGCCATGATGTCTCTTGTCCGGGATCAGCGCTTGCGCACGAATTCAGTTCTGAGCACGAGGCCCTTGATGGCGTCGTGGCGGCAGTCGATATGCTCCGGATCATCCGTCAGCCGGATTGAGCGGATCACGGTGCCCTGCTTCAGGGTCTGGCCGGCGCCCTTCACCTTGAGATCCTTGATCAGTACCACCGAATCGCCATCGGCAAGCTCTGTTCCGGACGCGTCACGGGCAATCGGCTTGGCCGCTGCCGCCGCAGCGATCTCGGAAGCCGGTCGCCATTCGCCGGTCGCCTCGTCATACACGTAGTCGTCATCGGCCATGGTCGTTCCTTTCTTGCGCTCAGCGCTACGGCTGTCATGCTGGTCGCTTAAACCAGCATGGGCGGGGTGGCAACTCGCAGCGCCCGTTGCCGAAGGATCGGCTTGCCATATATTCCGACGGACATTTCAAGACCGGAGACTGACATCATGAAAATCACCTGGCTCGGCCACGCCGCCTTCCGCCTCGATTCGGCCAAGGCGTCGATCCTCATCGACCCCTTCCTGACCCATAATCCGGGTTTTGCCGGTCTTGACCGCAAGGAGATGACCAAGGGCGTCACCCACATCCTGCTGACCCACGGCCACAGTGACCATGTCGGCGATACCGTACAGCTCGCCAAGGAGACCGGTGCAACGGTTCTCGCCAATGCCGATCTGGCCGCTTGGCTCGGCAGCAAGGGCGTCGAGAAGCTCGAAATGGGCAATACCGGCGGCACCATCCATTTTGAAGGTTTCACGGTCACCTTCACCAACGCGCTGCATTCCTCGGCCCAGATCACCGAGGACGGGGTGTCGCATGCGCTCGGCAACGCCAACGGCCTGATGCTGCATTTCGACGACGAGGCCTCGGTGCTCCACATGGGCGACACCGACATTTTCTCCGACATGAAGCTGATCAACGAACTGCACCAGCCGGATGTCGGTCTCGTGCCGATCGGCGACCGCTTCACCATGGGCGGCGCGGTCGCCGCACTCGCCTGCCAGCGCTTCTTCGACTTCAAGACGGCAATTCCCTGCCACTACGGCTCCTTCCCGATCGTCGACCAGACGCCGGAGAAATTCGTTGCCGGCATGGATGGAACCCGCACCCGTGTGGTCGCCCCGCAGGCGGGATCGGCCGTCGAGGTCTGACAAACCCCGTTGCACCTGCGCTTGACGGCCATTATAGCGAAGAAAACAGCTTATCCGGAGAATGCCATGTCTGTTGACCTCGCCACCGTCAAGCGCGTCGCCCGCCTTGCCCGCATCGCTGTCAGCGAGGAGGATGCCGCACGCATGACCGGGGAATTGAATGGCATTCTCGGTTTCGTCGAGCAGCTGAATGAAGTGGACGTCACCGGCGTGGAGCCGATGACCTCGGTCACGCCGATGGCGATGAAGAAGCGTCAGGATGTCGTCACCGACGGCAACAAGGCCGACGACATTGTCGCCAATGCGCCGGCCACCGACCGCAATTTCTTCCAGGTGCCGAAGGTCGTCGAATAAGACGCCATCCGAAGCCTGAGATCGCCTTCCGTTTCTTAAGGGCCAGCCGGCCCGCCGACAGTTTGAAGTGAACCTGATATGAGCGAATTGACCAGCCTCACCATCGCCGAAGCCCGCGCGAAACTCGCCGCCAAGGAGATCAAGGCCGTCGAACTGACGGATGCCTATCTCTCTGCGATCGAGGGTGCGAACGGCGCGCTGAACGCCTATGTCGCCGTGACCCCGGATGTTGCCCGTGACATGGCCAAGGCTTCGGATGCCCGCATCGCCGAAGGCAAGGCCGGCGTGCTCGAAGGCATTCCGCTCGGCGTGAAGGACCTCTTCGCCACCCGCGACGTCCATACACAGGCCTGCAGCCACATCCTCGACGGCTTCAAGCCGAAATACGAGTCGACCGTCACCCAGAACCTCTGGGATGCCGGTGCCGTCATGCTCGGCAAGCTCAACATGGACGAATTCGCCATGGGTTCGTCGAACGAGAGTTCCTACTACGGCCCGGCCGTAAATCCGTGGAAGGCCAAGGGCTCCGACGAGAAGCTGGTTCCCGGCGGCTCCTCAGGTGGCTCGGCTGCAGCCGTTGCCGCCCATCTCTGCGCCGGCGCGACCGCCACCGACACCGGCGGCTCGATCCGCCAGCCGGCCGCCTTCACCGGCACCGTCGGCATCAAGCCGACCTATGGCCGTTGCTCCCGTTGGGGTATCGTCTCCTATGCCTCCTCGCTCGACCAGGCCGGCCCGATCGCCCGCGACGTGCGCGATGCCGCAATCCTCCTGAAGTCCATGGCAAGCGTCGACCCGAAGGACACGACTTCTGTCGATCTGCCCGTTCCGGACTATGAAAAGGCAATCGGCGGTTCGGTAAAGGGCATGAAGATCGGCATCCCGAAGGAGTACCGCGTCGAAGGCATGTCGGAAGAAATCGATGCGCTCTGGCAACAGGGTATCGCCTGGCTCAAGGAAGCCGGTGCCGAGATCGTCGACATCTCCCTGCCGCACACCAAATATGCGCTTCCGGCCTATTACATCGTCGCTCCGGCGGAAGCCTCGTCGAACCTCGCCCGTTATGACGGTGTGCGCTACGGCCTGCGCGTCGACGGCAAGGATATCGTCGACATGTACGAGAAGACCCGTGCAGCCGGCTTCGGCAAGGAAGTCCAGCGCCGCATCATGATCGGCACCTATGTGCTGTCCGCCGGCTATTACGACGCCTATTACCTCAAGGCCCAGAAGGTCCGCACCCTGATCAAGCGCGACTTTGAACTCGCCTTCGAGGCCGGCGTCGATGCGATCCTCGCCCCGATCACCCCGTCCTCTGCCTTCGCCATCGGCGACAAGGAACTGGCTGCCGATCCGGTCAAGATGTACCTGCAGGACGTCTTCACCATCACCTTGAACATGGCTGGTCTGCCGGGCATCTCCGTTCCCGCCGGACTCGACAACAAGGGCCTGCCGCTCGGCCTGCAGGTCATCGGCAAGCCCTTCGAGGAGGAGACGCTGTTCAAGACCGCCCATGTCATCGAACAGGCCGCCGGCAAGTTCACGCCGGCCAAGTGGTGGTAAAGGACTTCGTCATTCGCGACATGACGGCGGCCGATGCGGACAGCGTCGGCCGTGTCGGTTTTGAGGCCTGGGCGGCCAATCCTGTGCTGAACGCCTTCGGCGTCGACATGATGGTGCGCATTCGCCTGAGCTTCCGCCGATTTGCCAAGGAACACTACAGCCTGATCACCGTCGGTGAACTCGGTGGCGAGATTGCCGGCTGGACGGCACGCGATGGCGCACGCGACTATATTTCTGATCTCTGGGTGAGCCCAGCCCATCAGGGCCTCGGCATCGGCTCGGCCCTCATCTCGAATTTGTTGCGCGAGATGCGCGCCGAAGGCCTGAAACGGGCGAGGATCGACACCCATGCCGCCAATGAAGGCGCGATCCGGCTCTATCAGGAGCTGGGATTTTCCATCGTCTGGCGCGGCATGCAGCATTCGCCGTCCATGGGCATGATGGTGGAAAAAGTGAAGATGCAGCAGGTGTTCTAGCGCGCTTTGATCGAGGGGCGGCACCGCTGTTCGCGGTGCCGGCCCTCGTTCACCTGTTGTCGAGCTCCGACCTCACAAGCCTCAAGCCCCGTTCGGTGATCCGATAGGGCTTGCCCTGTTTCGAACTGATCGCCTTCAGACGCTTCAGTCTGCGGAAGAGTTCGACGTCGAAGCCGGGATAGAGCCAGCCGTCGCGGGAGAAGCACAGGGCCTTCTCGATCTTGCGTCTTTCGTCGCGGTGGATTTCGATCCAGCCGCCTTGGGCCATGAGGTGAAGAATACGCTGGTCCGAGCGTGAAATGTCCATGATGGAATGTCCGGAGAAGCGCGCCAGAAAGCGCGCAGGAAAACGGGTCCGGCGCCGTGGGGCGTCGGGGCTTCGTTTTCGGGCCCTGGCGCTTGCTCCCCGAGGGAAGCGCGGCAGGGCCTTTACCGGGACTCGGACAGACCGAACATCAAAACTCCTGTAGACGGGTGGCCAATAGCATAGGGCCCTCGGCCGCGTCCATGGCGCACGGGACACACTCTCTGGTCAAGAATCGCTGCCGGTGTTTTACTGACGGCAGCGAAGAGGTGAGGATGGTCACGATCCGCAAGGCTCGACAGGATGACGCGGAACTCCTGACGGAGATCGGCATGCGTGCCTGGCGCAAGGCAATGGCGTCCGTGGGGGAGGCTTCCGAGATGGCGGCCAATGCCCGGGATGCCTTTGCGCGCTTCACCGAGGAAGGCTGGATCACCATCACGATCGTCGAGAAATCCGGTGTGCCCGTGGGCTGGGCCGCGCGCGAAGACATGGACGAGACCATCACTGATTTCTGGATCGATCCGGATTTCGAGGGGCAGGGTCTCGGCACCGCACTTCTGGAGGCCGTTGAGGTGGGGCTGAAGTCCCAGGGTTTTTCGGTGGCGCGGCTTCAAACCCATGCGATGAACGGCGATGCGCTGAAGTTCTTCGAGAAGAACGGCTATTCGGTGAACTGGCTGACCGTCAGCTACAATCCGAAGCTTGACCGCGACGTGCAGTCGGTCGGTCTCTCCAAGTCGCTATCCGAGCCCACCGGGGCCGGCTACGGTCAGGAATTCTGAGCAAGCTCTGTCAGAAGGCCGAAAACCTGGCTGATCGCCTGGAATACCAGCTGCGGAAAGAGCCCGATCGCGAGGAGGGTTGCCAGATGCAGCGCCGCCATGAGCGGCAGCAGCACAGGGAAGGGCGCCTTCCGGGTCTTGTGTCGCATCAACCGCTGGCAGAGCAGGGCGCCAGCCCCGCCGCCGGCGATGGCGAGAAAAATCAGAGTGTCCTCGCGCACGCGCCAGGTCCCCTGCTGCGCCGCTATCTTGTCGAAGGCGTAGACGCCAAAGATGATACCGTTCCAGAGGCCAAAGACTGCGATGAGGGTGATGATGCTGTCGATAGTCATGTCCGCAGCATTCTAGTCAGTCTTTGTGCCTTTTCCGTCAATGGACGGTCGTCCTGCCGGCCTCCCACAAGCCTTGCACCTTCGGCGCAATTGCTCTACCTCACGAGGCAACACGTCCACGCATGACACGAGCATCCGATGACCCTGGTAGACACCCGCACGCCTGATCCGAAACGCTTCATTCCCGGCGCCACCGGCGACTGGGAAGTCATCATCGGCATGGAAGTCCATGCCCAGGTGCTGTCCAATTCCAAGCTGTTCTCGGGCGCCTCGACCGTCTTCGGCAATGCGCCGAATTCCAACGTCTCGCTCGTCGATGCCGCCATGCCCGGCATGCTGCCCGTCATCAACGAGGAATGCGTCAAGCAGGCGGTGCGCACCGGTCTCGGCCTGAAAGCCCAGATCAACAAGCGCTCGATCTTTGACCGCAAGAACTACTTCTATCCGGACCTCCCGCAGGGCTATCAGATCTCGCAGTTCAAGGACCCGATCGTCGGCGAGGGCAAGATCATCATCTCGCTCGGCCCGGATCGTCAGGGCAATTTCGAGGATATCGAGATCGGCATCGAGCGCCTGCATCTGGAACAGGATGCCGGCAAGTCGATGCACGACCAGCATCCGACCATGTCCTATGTGGATCTCAACCGCTCGGGCGTCGCGCTCATGGAAATCGTGTCGAAGCCCGACATGCGCTCGTCCGACGAAGCCAAGGCCTACATGACCAAGCTGCGCTCGATCGTGCGTTATCTCGGCACCTGCGATGGCAACATGGACGAAGGCTCGATGCGCGCCGACGTCAACGTTTCCGTGCGCAAGCCCGGCGGCGAATTCGGCACGCGCTGCGAGATCAAGAACGTCAACTCGATCCGTTTCATTGGCCAGGCCATCGAATACGAAGCCCGTCGCCAGATCGCGATCCTCGAGGATGGCGGCACCATTGATCAGGAAACCCGTCTCTTCGATCCGAACAAGGGCGAGACGCGCTCGATGCGCTCGAAGGAAGATGCGCATGACTATCGCTACTTCCCCGATCCGGACCTGCTGCCGCTCGAATTCGACGATGCCTTCATCGAGGATCTGAAAAAGAGCCTGCCGGAGCTGCCTGACGACAAGAAGGCGCGCTTCGTCTCTGAGCTCGGCCTTTCCGTCTACGACGCCTCGGTGCTCGTTTCGGAAAAGGCGATCGCCGACTATTTCGAGGCTGTGGCCGAAGGTCGTGACGGCAAGACCGCTGCCAACTGGGTCATCAACGACTTGCTGGGCGCCTTGAACAAGGCCGGCAAGGGCATTGAGGAGACCCCGGTCTCGCCCGCCCAGCTGGGCGGCATCATCGACCTGATCAAGGCCGAGACCATTTCCGGCAAGATCGCCAAGGACCTCTTCGAGATCGTCTGGAACGAGGGCGGCGACCCGGCCGAGATCGTCGAAAGCCGCGGCATGAAGCAGGTGACCGACACCGGCGCCATCGAAAAGGCCGTCGATGAGATCATCGCCGCCAACCCGGACCAGGTTGCCAAGGTGCTGGCCAAGCCGACGCTTGCCGGCTGGTTTGTCGGTCAGGTGATGAAGGCAACCGGCGGCAAGGCCAATCCGCAGGCCGTCCAGGCGCTGGTCAAGGCCAAGCTCGGCATACCAGAGGAGTAAGGCTGGTGTTCTTCGTCCGCACGGCGACCGACCGCGATGTCGAACCGCTCCGCGCCCTGCTGACGCAGAGTTTCCACGCGACCTATGACCGGTTCTATGGGCCGGCCAAGGTGGCCGAGCTGATCGCGGCCTGGCATTCGCCGGCCGAGATCAAGCGGCGCATTCAGGTCAAGGGCGGCGAATATCTCGTCGCCGACGACGGCAAGCGGATCGGCGGCATGGCCTTTGCGGCCATGTCGGAAAAGCTCACCAAGACCGCCATCCTGCACCAGCTCTACGTCCACCCCGACCATCAGCGCCAGGGCATCGGCCGCGATCTCTTCGCCGAGATCGAAACCTGTTTTCCGGATGCCGAGATCCTGCGCCTCGAGGTCGAGCCGGCAAATACCGGCGCCATTGCCTTCTACGAGGCGCATGATTTCGTCGAGGTCGACAGGACCAAGAATTGCGGCGGTCCCGACAGTGGGATCGAAGCCCTGATCATGGAAAAGCCGCTCAAGTGAGCGGCTTTTTTGGTGGCGCAAGGGGCATTGATCACTCGAATGGCGGGGCGAGGATCGTCCCTTCCTCGTCAACCAGCTGAACAGCGCTGCATTCGACGAGATTGTCTTCCTTGGCATTGCTGCAGGCCAGTTCTGCTGCCTTCAACGCCAGTTCCTTGGTCTGCCAGCCGCAGGAATACTGGTGCCAGTGCGGCCCGCCATCCGCCATCATGAAGACGTCTACGCTCCAGTTGGCGGGGAAGCAGGTCGCGTTCACCTGGCAGTCTTCCGCCGTCGCCCCACTCTCCATGCACTGTTTCATGGCGCAGTCGATCGCGCTTGCCGTGTCCTTTTCGACGCAAACGCCAGCCCCCATCTCCGGCGCCTGCACGAAGGCAATCGCCTTGCGGCCACCCTCCTGCGCCACAAGCGGCGTGCAGAACAAGGTTACGCACAGAATTGTCACCAGCCGTCGCATGCCTGTCATCAAGAGGTCCCCCGGGGTCGTTAAGGAAGCCCAGACTAGCGCAGGAGCGGGGCAGACATGCAAGTCCAAACAGTAGAGATAAGGGAAGCCACCGAGAATGATCTGAAGGCGATCGTCGCCCTCTTTGCCGACGACCCGCTGGGCGGCCATGGCGACACCAGCGACCCACAGGCGCTGCCCGACTACCGCGCCGCCTTTATGCGCATCTCGGCGTCGGCGAACGAAACCCTTTATGTCGCGGAGCTTGGCGGTGAAGTCGTCGGCACCTTCCAGACCATGGTCACGACGACCCTGACGGGGCGCGGCTCTTCCTCCCTCATTGTCGAAGCCGTCCAGACGCGCGCCGATATGCGGGGCAGGGGCATCGGCGCTGCCATGATCGGCTTCGCTGTCGAGAAAGCCCGCGAGAGCGGCATGCGGCTCATCCAGCTCACCTCGAATGCGGTGCGCAAGGATGCCCACCGTTTCTATGAGCGCCTTGGCTTCACCCCCTCCCACATCGGCTTCAAGATGAAGCTGAAATGAGGAGGGTGCGACGGGGAATCACTGGACAAGCCGAAGGCGAGGCGGCATAAGCGAACCTGATCGACAAGGCCGTCCTGCGGCCTGCGGCTAGAGCCAAGGATACACGATGAAGCAGCTCCTCTTGCAGATCTTCACCTGGTGGAACGGTCAGACCATGGGTACCCGTTTCTTCACCTGGCGGCACGGCAAGCGCGTCGGCGAAGACGAGTTCGGCAATGTCTATTACGAAGGCCCGATGACGAGCTGGGGTCAGCCCAAGCGCTGGGTCATCTACAACGGCTATGCCGAAGCCTCCAAGATCTCAGCCGGCTGGCACGGCTGGATGCATTACCGCACCGACACGCCGCCGTCGAAGGAAGATTACAAGCCGCGCGACTGGGAAAAGGCGCATCGCCCGAACATGACCGGGACGGCCGCCGCCTATCGTCCGCAGGGCTCGATTGCCGCCACCGGCGAACGTCCGCGCGTCACCGGCGACTACGACGCCTGGACGCCGGGCAACTGATACCCGATTTGGCCATAATCCGGCATTAGGGCCTCTTGAACGGGGCCCTTCTTGTATCTGGCCCTGAGGCGATCGATGAAAGCGAGCGGGACGATGAAATTGAGCGCATGGGCATGGGCCATTCCGGTTGTCGGGCTTGCCACCGCGGCTTCGCTCGGTTTTGCCGACAAGGCCGATGCCGCCCGCCTCGAAAACCCTGTGGCCGAGTTCTCCGGCATCGACAAGATCACCGGTCGCATCACCACCTTCGACGTCTATGTCAACGAGACGGTGCAGTTCGGCGCCCTCCAGGTGACGCCCAAGGTCTGCTATTCGCGCGACGAGACGGAAGCCCAGAAGATCGACGCCTTCATCGAGGTCGACGAGATCACGCTCGACCGCAAGATCCGCCGCATCTTCTCCGGCTGGATGTTTGCCGACAGCCCGGCGTTGAACGCCGTCGAGCACCCGATCTATGACGTCTGGCTGACCGGCTGCAAGGTGAAGTCCGAGGTTCCGCCGCCGCCCGGCGTCGAGGCCGTGGCCAAGCCCGCCCCCGAGCCCGCCAAGGCAGCCGATGCCACGGCACCGGCCCCCACCGCAACCTCGGCCCAGCCCGGCGCAGCGGTCACTGACCCGGCCCAAGCGACCGCGCCGGGCGCCGATCCGGGTGAGGCAACCGTGCCGCCGCTTGAAGCGCCGGTGGAGGTCCCCAGCGAGGTCATCGGCGGCGCGCTGCCCGAAGCCGACCTGCCGCCATCCGGCGATCCGCTCTTGCAGGGCAATCCCGCCCCGCCGCCACCCCCGGTGACGCCACCCGGCAGCGTCGGCCTGTTCTAAAGCCATTGGCGGCGATCGTGTCACGGTCACTCGAGGATCCCCGCCCTTTCAAGCTTGAGGGGCAGATGCCTCGCAAGGCAAAGACGATCCCTTCAGACGCAACATCTGCATTGACATGATGATCATTTGAGAACATTGAGAGAACAAACAGGAGTTCCCTTGATGTCGCTCGCGGAAAAATTCATCGTCCTTCCCTTCAAGAAGAACCGCGGTGCGGTCGTGCCCGGCGAGATGCGACAGGCCTCCAGTGCCGCTGCCGCCGAAAAGATTGCCACTGCCATGGCTGCCCGCCATATCGGCGTCGCCGCCTATTCCGTACAGGTCGACGAGGAGAGCGGCGATATGTCGAGCCCGAAGCTCATCATCGGCTTCGGTGAGACGGCGGACTTGAACGCGGCGTAAGCCCCGTCCGATCTAGCACTTGACGCAACCGTGTCTGAGGCGTGCAATGCAGGGATGTCCGGATCTCGGGAGGAGAAATCATGGCGATCCCTAAGAACACCATCTGCATCTGGTATGACCGCGACGCTGAAGAGGCGGCGCGCTTCTACGCCACGGTTTTCCCCGATAGTGCGGTGAAGGCCGTCCACCGCGCCCCTTCCGATTATCCCTCCGGCAAGGCCGGCGATGTGCTGACCGTCGACTTCACCGTCGCCGGCATCCCCTGCCTAGGCCTCAATGGCGGCCCCGCCTTCAAGCATTCGGAAGCCTTCTCTTTCCAGATCGCAACCGACGACCAGGAAGAAACCGACCGCTACTGGAATGCCATCGTCGGCAACGGGGGACAGGAGAGTGCCTGCGGCTGGTGCAAGGACAAATGGGGCGTGAACTGGCAGATCACGCCGCGCACCCTCTCCGAAGCCATGGCCGCCGGGGGCGCAGAGGCGAAGCGCGCGTTCGAAGCCATGATGGAAATGAGCAAGATCGAAGTCGCGAAGATCGATGCGGCGAGGCGAGGGTGATTGCCGGCCTCAGCACAAGGTCAGCCAGAACACCCCGCCATAGGTGATGAACGTCGCGAGGAGGGCTGCCGCTTGCAGCATGCCGGCGATCTTGATCAGCATCTCCGCCTCGTCGGTCTTCGGCTGGTCCAGCGTTCTTTTCGCATACCAGTGCAGCCCGCCGATCAGCGCAAGCGTCCCCACGAGCATCGCCGCAAGCAGCAGCCGCAGGGCCGAGGTCGGGCCGACAATGATCTCGTGCCAGCCGAGGCGGCAGCCGGTGGCCTGGGCGCCATAGAGAAGCAGGAAAGCGCCGGACCATGTCACGAAGCCGGTGAGCAGCAGGGCAAAGGTGGGTGCCTTCATCTCATCGCCCTCCGATCCCGGTCAGGCTCTGCAGCACGAAGGGGAAGGCGAGGCCGACGAGGCCGGCCACCGCCGTGTAGTCATGCCAGAGCCGGCCGATCCTCAGATCGAGCCTGCGGCGGACGGAGATGAAGCCGCTCTTCCAGCGCCAGAGGCTGTAGAGAGCAAGCACCGAGCCAATGCCGGCATGCAGAGCGACATAGGCGGCAACCGCAAAGGCGGATGCCGAAGCGGCGTGTCCGCTCGGCGCCGGGATCGACATCAGGAGCACGGCAAGTCCCGCGATACTCACCAGATGCGCGAGAAGTGCTGCGCCAAGCCCCGCCACGGTTCGGCCGCGCCGTCCGTCCGCCAGCCGTCCTCCAACCGCAGCCGTCACAAGTGCGACGGCAATGATGAGCGAGAGACCGGTAAAGGTGAAGTCGAGATCCGGCGGAGGCCAGTTCGGCGCCGAAAGCCAGAGAAACAAGCCGCCGAAGATCAGCGAGGTGTAAAGCGTGGCATCGGCCGCAAGCGCAAAGACCACGGCCCACCAGGATGGCGGCTGGTCCACCTCCTGGTGGTGCAGTGCCCGCTCGCCAAGGCCCACCTCCAGCGGACCCACATCCTTCCGCAGACCCGTCGCCGGGGTCCAGAGGAAGAAGAAGGTGATCACCAGAAGGAGGGCCAGAGGGGTGAGCCAGTAGAGCTTGGCAAGCAGGCTGGCGAAGAACAGCGCGGTTGCCATGGCTGTCCAGAGCGGCAGATATGTGGGCCGGGGGAGCACGACGACATGGTCGAGCCTGCCGGTGACCATGTCGACCGTCAACGTCTCCATCCACCCATTGCGCACGAAGCCGAGATAACCGCGGCCGGCAGCGAGATCCGGCCCGAGCGTGCGGGGTTGAAGCGCATCAGCGCGGGCGTCGATACGCGGCAGCGAGCCGAAATTGTAGGAGGGCGGGGGCGTTGGTGTTGCCCATTCCAGCGTGCCGGCCTCCCAGGGGTCGCGTCGAAACGGCCGGCCATGGCGCATCAGCAGGATCAGGTCGAGCGCGACAAGCGCAAAGCCGATTGTCATCACGAAGCCGCCGATCGACGAGATGAAGTTGAGCACCTCCCAGCCGGCTTCCTGCGGATATTCGAACACCCGTCTCGGCATGCCGCGCAGACCCGTCAGGTGCATGATGAAGAAGGTGACGTTGAAGCCGATGAACACCAGCCAGAATGCGGGTTTCGACAGATGCTGCACCGGTTGGCGCCCGGTAATGTGCGGGAGCCAGTAATAGGCCGCCGCCATCATCGGAAACACGAAACCGCCGACCAGTACGTAGTGCAGATGGGCAACGACGAAGTGGCTGTCATGCGCCTGCCAGTCGAAGGGCACCATGGCGAGCATCACCCCGGTAAGGCCCCCGGCCACGAAGACGAAGAAGAAGCCGAAGACATGCAGCATCGGGATTGAAAAGCGCGGCCGCCCATGCGCCATGGTGGCAAGCCAGGCGAAGATCTGGATGCCCGTCGGGATGGCGACCAGCGCGCTCGCCGCCGAAAAGAAGGAGAGCGCCACATGCGGTATGCCCACCGTATACATGTGATGCACCCAGAGCCCGAAGGACAGGAAGGCCATTGCGACGATTGCCGCCACGATCAGGCCGTAGCCTTCCAGCCGGTTGCGGGAGAGCACTGGGATAATGGTCGAGAGCGCCCCGGCGGCGGGCAGGAAGATGATGTAGACCTCCGGATGGCCGAAGAGCCAGAAGAGGTGCTGCCAGAGCAGCGGATCGCCGCCGCGCGTCGGGTCGAAGAAGGGCAGGTCGAAGGCCCGTTCCACCTCGAGCAGGATGGAGCCGAGGATCAGCGGCGGAAAGCCGATCAGCATCATGGCTGCCACCACAAGCATGTACCAGGCAAAGATCGGCATGCGCGTCAGGGACATGCCCGGCGACCGGATCTTCAGGATGGTCACCATGATCTCGATCGCGGCAGACAGGGCCGAGATCTCGACGAATGTGATGCCGAGCAGCCAGACATCGGCATTGATGCCGGGCGAATAGGGCCGCGATGACAGCGGCGTATACATGAACCAGCCGCCATCGGGCGCAACTCCGAAGACGAGCGCTGCGACCAGGAAGGACCCGCCAAAGAGATAACACCAGTAGCCATAGGCCGACATGCGCGGGAAGGCGAGGTCGCGGGCCCCCAGCATCTTTGGCAGGAGATAGATCGCCAGGCCCTCGAAAAAGGGGATGGCGAACAGGAACATCATGATGACGCCATGCATCGTGAAGACCTGGGCATACTGGGCGGCATCGAGAAAGGCGCTGTTGGTCGAGGCGAGCTGCGCGCGGATCAGCATGGCGAGAATGCCGCCGATGGCGAAGAAGACGAGCGCGGTCACCATGAACCGCTTGCCCACGACATTGTGGTTCACGGCGGAAAACCGCTGCCAGCCGCGTCCCGAGCCCCAGATCGCGTTGAGCTGATGATGCAGGCGGACCGCTGTTGCCGGTGTTTCGAACCCGGTCCCAGGCTTGATATCGTTCATGGTGTGGCCACTCCTGCGGAAAGCGCGGTCAGACGTTCGCGATAGACCTCCGGCGGATGAGCCTCGACGGAAAAGCGCATGCCGGCATGGCCGGTGCCGCAATATTCGGCGCAGATGCCGCCATAGCGCCCGGGCACATCGGCCCGGATCCGCAGCACCGTCACATGCCCGGGCACGGCATCGATCTTGCCGGCAAGCCGGGGGATCCAGAAACTGTGCACAACGTCCGAACTGACGACCCGCACCTCGACCACACCACCCGCCGGAATGTGCAGCGTTCCCTCCGTCGCGACTTCGGCTCCAAGATCCGGATAGCCGAACTCCCAGCGCCACATCGCCCCGCGCGCCTCGACGCGCGCGACGACGGGCTCGTTCTGCCAGGCGCCGATCAGGTATTCGCCCTGTGCCATGCCATAGGTCATCAGCGCGACGAGCACGGGGATCGGCAGGAACAGGCCACCTGCGATCATCCAACCCTTGGGCGACAGGCCGCGGCCAAAGCCCGGCCGGAAGAAGACGAGGCCGAGCAGCACGAGCACCAGCGCCAGGATCAGCCCCGCGCCAACAAGCATGACCCACCAGAGCTCGGCGATCGCGCCGGCATAGGGGCCGGCGGGATCGAGCGCGGAGAGATCGCCGCTGCAGGCGCTAAGCGTGAGGGCGCCGAGAAGGACCGGCGTGGGCCGATGGAACATTCGGCCGCGCATCAGCCTTTCCAACCGAAACGGAGGATGCCCATGGCCGACACGTCTGAACCCACCAATCCCGTCATCGAGAAGCTGGAAGAGAAGGACACGACCTCCGCCATTGCGGTCGCCGGTCATCCGCTGCATGCGATGAGCGTGCACTTCCCGATTGCGCTCGTCTTCGGCACGCTTGCCGTCGATGTCTTCTACTGGTTTACCGCCGACCCCTTCTGGCTGCGTGTCGGGCTTTGGACCTCGGGCACCGCCTTTGCGGCGGGCGTTGCGGCCGGCCTTGTCGGCACCGCCGAACTGCTGCTGGTTCCCGGCATCCGTGCGCGGGTCGCGAGCTGGGCCCATGGCATTGCGGCCATCACGCTGATCTCGGTTGCCGGCGCCAATTGGGGTCTGCGGCTCATCGACCCGCAGGTCGTGCTGCCGCAGGGCCTGCTGCTCTCGGTCCTGGCAGCCATTCTCACCGGCGTCGCGGGCTGGCATGGGGGCAAGCTGATCTTCGATCACGGTATCGGCCTCATGGTGTCGTCCAAGGATTGATCGGGTCGAGCAGGCGCTTCAGCCCTCCCGGTTCGGACATCACCGCCGGCAGCGAGATCTGAGGCGCCTCCTTGGCCAGCACCAGCACCAGGATCGCCACCACCACGACGCAGCAGGCCGCCGTCGCCAGTGCGAAGCGCCAGGGCGGATAGACCTCGCCCTCACGAAACAGACGGATCACCACCAGCCCGGAAAAGACATGGAACATCGCGAGCAGCCCGACAAAGGCGAGCTTCCACGAGAACCAAGGCGCGAAGACTTCCCTAAGGAAGCTCAGCGCAATGCCGCTCGCCACGGCGATGAAGGCCGCTGGCGAGATCAGCGCCACGAAGGCAAAGCGGGTCATCCGCTGCATGCGGTAGAGCGCCTCCTTGTCCCGCACATGGGCCCGCTGCACATAGAGGCTCGGAAGGCTGATCAGGCCGGCCGTCCAGATGGCGATGGCCGCAATGTGCACGAATTTGAGCAGGGCGATCATCAACGCGGAGCCTCGCTGTCGAAGCTGCGCCCTGCAAAGATGCGGCGTAGCCTGAGCAGCGCGGCAAACAGATAGGGCAGCGCCGCCGGCACCCACATCAGGAGCCCCGAAAGCTGCTGGTCGGCAAGCGGCGAGAGCCCGAAGGCATGGGTGGTGTCCATGTGTGCTGCAAACAGCGGCTCGCGCGAAAAGGTCAAGAGCGCGCCGAGCATGCCCATCTGGATGGTGGTGCCGAGCAGAAGCGCGATCGCCGCCCCCGCCGAGCGCCGCGGCGACAGGATGTCCACCCAGAGCCACACCGCCGAGCCGATCAGTGTCAGCTCCATCAGCCAGTAGGCGGCGGGCGAGGAGAGGGCGAAGAGATAGGGCCCCGGCGCATGCCAGAACCACATCATCATCGTGTGCACCAGAAACGAGAGCTGCGCCGGCAGGGGTTGGCGGAGCCGGATCTGCGGTGGAAACGAAAGCACGATGAGCGGTGCGAGGAAGGTGACGAGCAGGATGTGATGCAGCACGCGGGCCGAAAACAGCGCCGAGGCGAGCGCACAGAGCGGCGAGACGAATGCGATCAGCATGACGGCGAACGCAGCGCCCGCCGCCAGCCGCTGCTGCCGGGTGGCGGCCGTGGTGATCAAGAGCACGAAGATGGCGCCAATCGCGGCCAACAGCGGCGGATCGAAATTCCAGTCGCGCCACAGTGTCTCGGGCGTAGGCGCCGTGCCGCAATAGATGTCCAGGTTCATGTTTGCCACCCCCGTTCGGCGTAGTATTCGTCAGTTACCCCGCGCACACCGACCCTCCGCCGCGCTTGCCTCCGTGAGGCGCAACACACACGCAGGCACATTGTTCCATCGTAAAAACGCGTGGAGCCGATTTGTCGGCCCACGCTGCGAGGCATGCGATCAGATGGAGCGTTCAATCCGCACGGGCACCGACTTGTAGGCCGGCGTCTTCGACTGCTGATCGTGATGCGACAGGGGCACGAGCGGGTTCAGTTCGGGATAGTAGCCGCCGACGCAGCCGTCCGGCAGATCGAAGGGCAGAACCTCCAGGCCGCCCACCCGGCGGTCGATCCCGTCTTCCGCATCCGTGACGAGCGCCACCCGTTCCCCGACGGCAAGGCCGTGACGGGCGATCTCGCGCGGGCTGATCAGCAACACGTCGCGCTTGCCCTCGATGCCGCGCAGTCGGTCGCTATAGCCGTAGATCGTCGTGTTGAACTGGTCGTTGCTGCGCAGCGTCACCAGACTCATCCTTTGCGGTGCGGGCTCGAACCCCGTGGCCGACAGCATCTCAGGCGTCACGAACTCCGCCTTGCCGCTCTCCGTCTTCCACTGCCGCTCGCGGGCGGAATTGCCCCGATAAAAGCCGCCGGGCGTGAAGATCCGCGCGTTGAAGTTGGAGAACTGCTCCGGATAGGTCCGCTCGATCAGATCGCGGACCAAAGCTGTGTCGCGTGCCCAGCGGCTCCACATCATCTTCGGGTTCTGCGGCAGCGTCGCCTCGGCGAGCCGGCTGACAATCTCGATCTCCGATTTCAGGTGCTCGCTCGCGGGATTGCGCTTGCCGACCGAGCCGTGTACGCAGCTCAGGCTGTCTTCCATCGACACCACCTGCGGCTTGCCGGTCAGCAGATCCATTTCGCTCCGCCCCAGGCAGGGCAGGAGATAGGCGACCTCGCCGTTGATCAGATGGCTGCGATTGAGCTTGGTGGCGATCTGGACGGTGAGCCGCAAACGCGGCCAGGCCTCTTCCATCGCCCGCTGCTCGGGAACCGCCCGCAGGAAATTGCCGCCAAGCCCGATGAAGGCGTCAAGCTCGCCCTTGAGGATTGCCTCGCAAGCCTCGACCGTGTTCAGCCCCTTTTCGCGCGGCGGCTCGAAATCATAGAGTTCGGCCAGCCGGTCGAGCGGTACCAGTTCCGGCTTCTCGGCAATACCGACGGTGCGTTGCCCCTGCACGTTGGAATGGCCACGCACCGGCGAGATCCCCGAGCCCTTGCGGCCGATATTGCCCTTCATCAGAAGCAGGTTCACATAGGTGGAGATATTCTCGAAGCCGTGCACATGCTGGGTGAGCCCCATGCCATAAATGCCGATGGTGTTCTTTGCCTCCACATAGACCGCCCCTGCCGCCTCGATTGCCGCCCGGCTAAGGCCCGAAGCCGCCTCGATCTCCGCCCAGTCGAGCGCCCTCAGTCGCGCCTCGAAAGCCTCGAAGCCCACCGTGTGCTCGGCGATGAAGGACCGGTCGATGACGCCACGATTGTCGACCCGCGCCGCATCGTCGGCGGCAATCACATGTTTGCACAGGCCCAGTAGCACCGCGATGTCGCCGCCCGGTTTCACCTGGTGATACTGGCAGGAGAGGGCGGTCTCGTGCCCCGTCACCATCGCTGTCGGCTCCTGCGGGTTGATCATTCTCTCGAGCCCCCGCTCACGCACGGGGTTGAAGGTCACGATCCGACAGCCACGTCGCACCGCTGCCTGTAGTACATGCAGGAACCGCGGGCTGTTCGAGCCGGTATTCTGACCGAAGAAGAAGATCGCGTCGCAATGCTTGAAGTCGTCGAGCACGACGGTGCCGACCGGTGAGCCGATGATCTTCTTCAGCGTCACCGACGTGGTCTCGTGGCACATGTTCGAGCTGTCGGGCAGATTGTTGTGCCCATAGGCGCGGGCAAACAGCGCATAACAATAGGCCGTCTCCAGGCTCGCCCGCCCGGAAGTGTAGAACACTGTCTTCTTCGGCTGCATGGCCTTGAGCTCTCGCCCGATCTCGGCGAAGGCCTCGTCCCAGGAGCAGGGCACGTAATGATCGCTCGCCCGGTCATACCGCATGGGATGCGTGAGCCGTCCGAGCTGCTCGAGATCGTGATCGGCGAAGCCTTTGAGCGCCGTCACGCTGTGCCGGGCAAAGACCTCCGGCCCTGCCTCGCGGCCCGTCAGCTCCCAGAGCGTCGCCTTGGCGCCGTTTTCGCAAAACTCGACGGGATGGTGATCGGCCGGCTTCGTCCAGGCGCAGGAGACACAGGCAAAGCCGCCCGGCTTGTTCTGCTCCAGAAGCGTGGCGATGGCTCCGGGACGCACGCCTTCCTTGGCGGCAATCCGGGCGATCCCGCGAAGCGACCCCCACCCACCGGCCGGTCCCTCATAGCTCACCGTCGCATCATCTTTTGCCATCGTCCGCTCCCTTCGAATGTGGTTCTAAGGGTCAACTTCTGGCAGCCGGAATGGTTGCGCGGGGGGCGGAACAACACTCTGCGCGACGCTACACAAAGGAGTGAGGAAGCCACCCGGCTTCTCATCTATGATGGTTCGTCAGGTTAGCTTCCGAACAAGAATGCCGTTAAAGCGCCCGTCGGCCGCAAGCGAAAAACTCCATTCCTGGCGTCCGCTTTCGAAACTGACGTCATAGACATCCCAGCCTTCGTCGGTGACACCTTTGAAGGTGATGTCTGTCATCGGTCCCAGGCGCTGCAACTCGCCTCGGATGATCTCTGCCTGTTCCCGCGCGATCGCAGCGAGTGGCGGCGACATCTTCTCATAGTTGGGTTTTCCCTGCTGGTGCTGGCGCACGAGGTCCTCGACCAGAAGCCTGCTGTCTTGCACGGGTCGCTTTTCAGTGATCCTGTGGGCAAGCGTCTGCTCTAGGGCCCGGACAGTGCCCTCATCCACCCGCCCAGCCATCTGTTCATGGCCGTCCTGGTGCAGCGTCAAGCCCGTAACGGCACCGTCTGTGTCTCGGCTGAAAGTGATCTGCGCCGGCACCGCCTTATAGAAGAACCGGTCGACATCTTCCGGAAAAATCTCCAGCTCGACTTGGCCTGTGACCCGGGCGAAGAGCCTTCCATCCTCCTGACGGATGGTCACGACGACCGTGTCGAGCTGGTAATGTCCGGCATAGACGTCATAAAGCGCCCGGTCGATCATGCGCTCCGTACGGGGCCGCATCTGTTCATAGCGCCGCCAGGCGATGGTATTGGACGTGGTATCGGTCATCGAATGATCCTTTGCGAGTGTGAGCAGGTCGTCAGTGGAGAGGATCTCCCCGGCTGCGATTTTGGTCTGCAGGTTGTCGACGAGGGCGAGGCTGTGCTGGACGCGTGTGAGTTGCTCCCGAAGTACGCTCCTCTGCACGGACACGACCCGCTCCAGATCGGGCGCCTGACCGCGCAGGAGCTGACTGATCTGATCGAGCGTTAGCCCGAGCCGCTTCAGCGTCAGGATTTCGTTCAGCCGGGCGAGTTCCCGGATTCCGTAGAGCCGCCAGTTCTTCTCCGTCCTGCGCGGAGCAAGGAGCCCCGCCGCCTCATAGATCCTGAGCGCCCTGACGGTCAGCCCAATACGCCGCGCGCACTGCGCAGCGCTCAGCCAGACCTCTTGTGTCCTGTCGTCAGCCATATTCCCTCCGTCATCGGATGAATCGGTTTTAGGCTATGACCTTGGGTCCGGCTCAAGGAGAAATTTCAGCCAGCAGCGACGGCAATCTGGGTCAATACGAAGTGAGGCCAGGACCTGCTGTTCTGGCGAGGCTTGCGATCTTGCCACTCAGATGTGATCAATCGCTGCGTTTGTGATCCGAACCTACGCTGCCATTCTAAGACTGGACGCAAAGCCATCCTTGCGCTAGCCGGGAATGGCGACCCAGTGTCTGGAGTAAATGATGGCGCTTCCCACGATCTTTTCGCCTTCCAAGAACTGCTGGCGCATCGAGAAAGCCGACGAGTTCTCGATCCTCATCGATGCCAACGACTATTTCGCGTCGGTCCGCGCGTCGATGATGGCGGCAAAGCGGCAGATCTTTTTTATCGGCTGGGACTTTGATGCGTCCATCACACTCGGCCACCCCCAGGTCGATGACGGCGCACCGCGGCGCGTGGGAGACTTCCTCCTCTGGCTCGCGCGTCGTACCCCGGGACTTGAGATCAGGATCCTGCTGTGGAGCCCGGCGCCGCTTGCCAGCTGGGCAAGGCCCTCGAACCTTCCTTATCTGCTCCGCTGGAAATGGAACCGGCAGATTTCCGTCCGCCTGGATGGCAAGCATCCCCTTGGAAGCTCCCACCACCAGAAACTGCTGGTGATCGACGATGCCGTCGCCTATTGCGGCGGGATCGACGTGACGCTCGATCGATGGGACACGCGGGAGCATCTGGACGAGAACCCCGACAGGCGCCGCCCCAACGGCAAGCCCTATGGTCCCTGGCACGACATATCGAGCCGGTTCACGGGGCCGGCGGCCCATGCGCTCGGCGAACTCTGCCGCCACAGATGGTCCCGGGCAGGCGGCGAGGACGTGCCGCCCGTGGCCGCGGTGCCCAACCCTTCGGATGACGTGCCGAGCTATTCCTTTGGGGCCGTCGATCTCGCCATTGCCCGCACAAGCCCGACCTATCTGCAAGAGAGCGCCGTCACGGAGATCGAGCGGCTCTATCTCGACATGATCAGTACTGCTCAGCACATGATCTATGCCGAAAGCCAGTATTTCGCGTCGCGCGCGGTGGCGCAGGCAATTGCGCGACGGCTTGCCGAGCCGGATGGGCCGGAATTCGTTCTCATAAACCCGACGACCTCCGACAACTGGCTGGGCACGATCGCCATGGACACGGCCCGTGCGCGTCTGGTCGAGTCTTTGCGGCGGCATGACAAACATGGACGGTTCAGGATCTACCATCCCATCACGGCCAGGGGGCAGCCGATCTACGTGCATGCCAAGCTGATGATCGTCGACGACCTCTATCTCCGCGTCGGCTCATCCAACATCAACAACCGGTCCATGCGCTTCGACCAGGAATGCGACGTCGCCCTGGAGGCGGGCGGCTCAGAGCAGCTTGCCCAAAGGATCGCGGGCTTCAGGAATGATCTGCTGGCTGAACATCTGAGTTCAACGCCTGACGTCATCGAGCAGGCGGTCCGTCAGGGCGGCTCGCTGATTGCTGCGATCGAGATGTTGCGCGTGAAAAGTGGAGAAGCAGGGCTCGCCACACTGAGGCCTTATGAGACGCCTGAGATATCGGACCTCGAAGAATGGCTCGCCGATCACGAGATCCTCGATCCCGAGGGTTCCGAAGGGGTCTTCGAGCCGATCGAGAAGCGTGGCCTGTTCCGGGGAAGGCTTAAGCGGCCGTTCAGGCGCAAACGCCGCGAATAGGCAGGCTCAGACAGGAGCGTGCCACCGCTTAAAACCTGAGCGTCTCGCTCTCCATCGCCTTATCGAGCAACAGCCCATAGGCTTCCTTCGGAATATCCACCGCCCCGAACGTCTTCAGGTGTTCGGTGGTGAACTGCGTGTCGAGCAGCGTGAAGCCTCGCTCCTTCAGCCGCTCCACCAGATGCACCAGACAAATCTTCGAAGCGTTGGTGCGGCGGGAGAACATGCTCTCGCCGAAATAGGCGGAGCCGAGGGTGACGCCGTAGAGGCCGCCGACCAATTCGTCGCCCTCCCATGCTTCGACGCTGTGGGCATGGCCGAGGCGGTGCAGCGCGCCGTAGAGGTCCTTGATCTGTTGATTGATCCAGGTGCTCGGCCGGTCTTCGGCCGCTTCGGCGCATTTCGCTACCACCTCGTCGAAAGCGGTGTCGTAGCGGATGTCGAAGGGGGCTTTGCGGATCGCCTTCTGCAGGCTTTTCGAGACGTGAAAGTCATCGAGCGGGATGATCCCGCGAATATCGGGTTCGACCCAAAAGAGTTCGGGGTCATCGGCCGATTCCGACATCGGGAACATCCCGATCGAATAGGCGCGCAGCAGGAGTTCCGGCGTAATGCTTCGGTCCCTACTGCGTCGCCCTGCCATGGTCTTTACTTGGCCGAGGTTTCGGCCAGATACTTTTCCAGCCAGTGGATGTCGTAGTCGCCATTGGCGATGTCCTGGTTGGCTACGAGATCCTGGAACAGCGGCAACGTCGTCTTGATGCCGTCGACGACGAACTCGTCGAGCACGCGGCGAAGCCTCATCATGCATTCGACGCGGGTGCGTCCATGCACGATCAGCTTGCCGATCAGGCTGTCATAGTAAGGGGGGATCTTATAGCCGGCATAGGCGCCCGAATCGACGCGAACGCCAAGGCCGCCCGGGGCATGGAAATGCGTGATCGTGCCGGGCGACGGCACGAAGGTGCGCGGATCCTCGGCATTGATGCGGCATTCGATGGCATGACCAGAGAAGACGATCTCGTCCTGCGTGACCGAGAGGCCGGCGCCGGAAGCGACGCGGATCTGTTCATGCACGAGGTCGATGCCGGTAATGGCTTCGGTGATCGGATGCTCCACCTGCAGGCGGGTGTTCATTTCGATGAAATAGAACTCGCCGTTTTCGTAGAGGAATTCGATCGTGCCGGCGCCCCGGTACTTCATCTTCTTCATGGCTTCGGCGCAGATCGAACCGATCTTCATCCGCTGCTCGACGTTGAGGGCAGGGGAGTTGGCTTCTTCCCAGACCTTCTGGTGGCGGCGCTGCAGCGAGCAGTCGCGTTCGCCGAGATGGATGGCGTTGCCCGCACCGTCACCGACAACCTGCACTTCGATATGGCGCGGCTTGCCGAGATATTTTTCCATGTAGACGGCGTCGTTGCCGAAGGCGGCCAGTGCTTCGGAGCGCGCCGTCGACACGGCTTCCTCGAGCTCGGCTTCGGTCTTGGCCACCTTCATGCCGCGGCCACCGCCGCCGGCGGTTGCCTTGATCAGGACGGGGAAGCCGATCTGACGGGCAATCTCCAGCGCGTTTTCCGGCTTCACTTCGCCGTCAGAGCCCGGAACGACCGGGATGCCGAGTTCGACCGCGGTCTTCTTCGCCGTGATCTTGTCGCCCATCAGGCGGATATGCTCCGCCGTCGGCCCGATGAAGGTGATGCCATGCGCGTCGAGGATATCGGCGAACTTGGCGTTTTCCGACAGGAAGCCGTAGCCCGGATGCACGGCATCAGCGCCGGTGATCTCGCAGGCAGCAACGATCTGGTGGATGTTGAGATAGCTGTCGCGTGACGGCGGCGGGCCGATGCACACGCTTTCGTCGGCAAGGCGCACATGCATGGCATTGGCGTCGGCGGTCGAGTGGACCGCCACGGTCGCAATGCCGAGCTCCTTGCAGGCGCGAAGCACGCGCAGCGCGATTTCGCCTCTGTTGGCGATGAGGATCTTCGAGATACCGCTCATCGGATCACTCGATGATCACGAGGGGCTCGCCGTATTCGACCGGGCTTGCATCATCGATAACGATCTCGACGACCTTGCCGGACTTGGGCGAGGGGATCTGGTTCATGGTCTTCATGGCTTCGATGATCAGCAGCGTCTGGCCTTCCTTGACCATCTGGCCGACTTCGACGAAGGGGCGCGCGCCCGGAGCCGGCGACAGGTACACGGTACCCACCATCGGAGCGGTGACAGCGTTGGAGAGGTCACGACCGGCAGGGGCAGCGGGTGCAGCGACTGCGGCAGGAGCGGCAGCCGGTGCGGCCGGCGCCTGGAAGGCGTAACCTTGCATCTGCTGCGGCATCATCATCGGGGTGCCGTTGCGCGAGACGCGGATGCGCAGGTCGTCCTGCTCCACTTCGATCTCGGTGAGATCCGTGTCGTTGAGGATGTTTGCGAGATCGCGGATCAGCGCCTGATCAATGCCCGATTTTTTGTCAGCCATGGGTGGATGTCCTGTATTCTTGTTATTGCGTGATGGTTTTCAGCGCCTGCAGCGCCAGGATGTAGCTATGGGGGCCGAAACCGCAGATGACGCCCTTTGCGGCGGGCGCTATCATCGATTTGTGGCGGAATTCCTCGCGTGCATGCACGTTGGAAATATGCACCTCGATCACCGGAACCGGCGAGATGGCGCGGATCGCGTCATGCAGCGCGACCGAGGTATGCGTATAGGCGCCGGCATTGAAGGCGACGCCGGCCGCCGTGTCGGCGGCCTCATGCAGCCAGTCGACGAGAACGCCCTCGTGATTGGACTGGCGGAAGTCGATGGTCAGGCCAAGCTCGGCACCCGCGGCCTTGCAGTCTGCCTCGATGTCGGCGAGCGTCTTGCCGCCATAGATCCCGGGTTCCCGCTTTCCCAGCATGTTGAGATTGGGGCCGTTCAGCACGAAAATGGTCTTGCTCATCTACGCTTCCGTCGACTTTCAACCGCCTCCTATAGACCGTGAGGCCCTGCAGGGAAAGCCCTTTGCCGTGATCGCGCCCAACCGTCCCCGAAAATCCGGGAAAGGGTTAAGATCGGGCATGGGAGGAGGCGGTGTCCTGTCTCAGCAGGTGGCCTTGCCGCAGGCACGCACATTGCCGACCTTGGCGACCAGCGCCTCCTTGCCGACGGCGCCCGGAACGGTCTCGTTGCCGATCACATAGGACGGCGTGCCGGTGATCCCGAGGCTGGTCGCCAGCTGGTAGGCTTCCTGCACCTGCTCGGTATTCGGGCTTTCATCCATCTTGGCGCGGATCGCCTCTTCCTTGATGCCAAGCTCGCCGGCGATCGCAATGGCACTCTCTTCCGAGGCGCGGCCGTCCTGGGTCATCATGGCGCGGAAGAATGCGCCGTATTTTTCCGGCGCGAGCTTGCGCACGGCATCAGATACCTTGTGGGCCGCTTCACTGTCGGGTCCGAGGATCGGGAATTCCTTCAAGACGTAGCGGACATTCTTGTCCTCGGCGATGACGGCTTCCATGTCGGCATGGGCACGGCGGCAATAGCCGCAATTGTAGTCGAAGAACTCGACGACCGTGACATCACCCTTGGGATTGCCGATGGCGAGATCATAGGCCGAGTTGAAGATCGCATCCTGGTTGGTCGAGAGAGCTTCTGCCGACCGTTGCGAACGGATCTCCTCCTGCTTCTTCTGCAGCGCGTCCTGCACCTCGAGCATGATCTCCGGGTTCTCGATCAGGTATTCGCGGATGAATTCACCGAATTCCTTTTTCTGCGCCTCGTCGAGGGCGCCAGCCGGCAGCGGCATCAGGGCGGGAAGCAGCGCAACACCCGCGCTCGCGATCATCTTGAAATTCAGGGCCATGTCGTTCCTCGTGCTTGCCGTCTGCTGTCCAGTCGTACCGCGCCGTGTTGGTTGCACGCCGACATCGACCGAGCCTAAAGGCTGATTGTTTCAAGCGGAATGGCTTTTTTGCACTGCCTTGTCCAGCCTCTCCATTGTGATGCCACGCGCTTTGCGGCAAATGTCGGGCATCTGACCGAGGAGCCATCCGTTGATTTCCATTTCCAAGCGCAGTGCCGTCGAACCCTTTCACGCCATGGATATTCTCGCAGAGGCTACCCGCAGGCGGCAGGAAGGGCGGCCCGTCATCTCCATGGCAGTGGGCCAGCCCGGCCATCCGGCGCCCCAGGCAGCGCTTGAAGCCGCCCGCCAGGCGTTGGAAGGTGGCCGCATCGGCTACACCGACGCGCTCGGCATGACGGCGCTCCGCCAGGGGCTGGCCGAAGAATACCGCCGCCGGCACGATGTCTCCGTCGACTGGAACCGCATTGTCGTCACGACCGGCTCGTCGGCCGGCTTCAACCTTGCCTTCCTGAGCCTCTTCGATGTCGGTAATGCCGTCGCGATCGCAAGGCCCGGCTATCCCGCCTATCGCAGCATTCTCGCCGCCCTCGGCCTGACGGTCGTCGAAGTCGCCGTCGGCCCGGAGACTGGCTTCACGCTTACACCGGAAAGCCTGGAACGCGCGCAGGCAGAAGCCGGTGTGCGGCTCAAGGGCGTGCTGCTGGCAAGCCCCGCCAATCCGACCGGCACGGTCACGACCAAGGCCCAGCTGAAGGCGGTCTACGACTACTGTCAGGGGCAGGGCATCACGCTGATTTCCGACGAGATCTATCACGGCCTGACCTATGGCAGTGACGAAACGACGGCACTGGAGATCGGCGATGATGCCATCATCATCAATTCCTTCTCCAAATACTACTGCATGACCGGCTGGCGCATCGGCTGGATGGTCCTACCCGAGGAGCTGGTGCGCCCGGTCGAATGCGTCGCCCAGAGCCTCTATATTTCCGCTCCGGAATTGTCGCAGATCGCAGCGCTGGCCGCCTTGAGCGCGACCGACGAGCTGGAGCACTACAAGGCCGCCTGTCAGGCCAATCGCGATTTCCTGATGACCCGCCTGCCGGCGCTTGGCTTGCCGCTGCTCTCGCCGATGGATGGCGCCTTCTACGCATATGTCGATGCGACGCGGTACACGAACGACAGCATGGGCTTTGCAAGGCGCGTGCTCGCCGAAACCGACGTCGCCGTCACACCGGGCCGGGATTTCGACCCGATCGACGGCCACCTGGCGCTCCGGCTCTCTTATGCCGGCACCATGGCAGAGATGGTCGAGGCAACCGATCGGCTGGAGAAATGGCTGCCGAAAAGCGGTTAGGCATTGAGCGAAATTGATTCCCGATCAAGGGCTTCCAGAGATCTGTTGAATCTCCTCGTCAACGAGCGGATTCAATCTCTGAAGTAATTCCGAGGCAAAAAGGAGGGCGTCGATGGCAATCAAACGGATCAGTCCTCTGGTCGAGGCTCCTGAGATCGACACGCGGCGCACGCGTCTGCGAGCCCATCGGCCCGACGATTTCGAGCCGATGGTCGCCATGTGGCAGGACGAGGCGATCTTCCGTCACATCACCGGCCGTCCCTCGACGTCGAACGAGACCTGGTCACGGCTGCTGCGCTACATCGGCCATTGGCATGCCCTCGGCTTCGGCTATTGGGTGATCGAGGATCGGCAGACCGGCCTCTATCTCGGCGAGGCAGGCTTTGCCGATTCTCGCCGTGACATGGATCCGCCGCTCGGACCCGCGCCTGAGGCTGGCTGGGCGATCGTCTCTTCAGCCCATGGCCGGGGTCTTGCGACTGAAGTCATGCTGGCTGCCCATGCCTGGATGGACGCGCACAATCCCCATGGCCGCACACTCTGCATATTGGACCCGGAGCACCGTTCCTCGCTGAGAGTTGCCGAGAAACTCGGCTACCGCCATGACTACGACACCACCTTCCACGGAGCCGCGACCTCGGTGATGAAACGCCAGAGCGTATCAGCTTCCTGATCAGAGCGAAACCAACGAAAAAGGGCCCCGTCGGGGCCCTTTTGCATTCATTCGATGGGTGGCGCGTCTCAGAAGAAACCGCGCTTCTGCCACCAGCCGCCCTTCTTGGGCTTGGCTTCTGTGCTGTCGTCCGTTGCCTTGACCGAGGTCACCACCGGCTCTGAGGAAGCCACGTTGGATTCGCGGTTGGCGCGGACCGGCTTTGCCTCCTCGGCAGCCGGGGCCGGTGCCGGTGCAGCGACCGGGGCAGGCTCTGCTACGGCGGCTTCTTCGGTCATCATTTCGCTGACCGCGGCAACAGCCTCGACAGCGGCGGGTGCGGCTTCTGCAGCGACCTCGGGCTCGGTAACAGCCTTTGCCTTGCGCGTCCGGCGCGGCTTCGGCTTGTCAGCCGCCGGGGCATCCACGGCGACCTCGGTCACCACTTCGGGTGCCGATTCGACCGCTTCTGCGGCTGCGACGTCTTCCGAAGTGTCCTCGCCCTCGTCGCCTTCGTCCTCGTCACCGGCCTCGCCGGATGCCTCGACCGAGCCTTCTTCGCCAGGACGGTTGCGGCGGCCGCCACGCTTGCCGCGACGGCGGCGCTTGCGCTTCTGGCCTTCGTCGCCACTGGCGTCGCCGCCACTCTCGCCGGCGCGGTTTTCCTCGGCACCCTCGACAGAATCGTCCTCGCCCTCGTCGCCTTCCTCGTCGTCGAGATCGGCGCCATTGTCACCGTTCTGCATTTCGGAATGCGGTCCGTTGCCGTTCTGGCCGTTCTTGCCACGGCGACGACGACGACGCTTGCGCTTGCGATTGCCTTCTTCGCTGTCCGAACGGGCCTGCTGCGGTGCGCTCTCGGCCTTGGCGGCAACGACGACTTCTTCCTCGTCTTCCTCCTCCGGCTCCGGCACGTAATCGTCTTCTTCCTCGATCTCCGGCAGGAGCGACAGCAGGCTCTCAATCTTCACCGGATTGGCGACGGCTTCGCCGCGCTCGATGGTGAAGTGCTGCGAACCGCCGTGCTGGGCCGGCATTCCGCCATCGATGACGATCGAAACGCCGAACCGGCCTTCGTAGTCGACGATCGTGTCACGCTTCTGGTTGAGGAGGTACAGCGCCGTTTCCGGCGTGGTGTGCACGATGATGTCGTGCATGGTGCTCTTCAGCAGGAATTCCTCGATGCCGCGCAGGACATGCAGGGCGACGGAAGACTGCGAGCGGATGAGGCCGGTGCCGGCGCAATGCGGGCAGACCTGGGTCGTCGATTCCAGCACCGAGGCGCGGATGCGCTGGCGCGACATCTCGAGCAGGCCGAAATGCGAGATGCGGCCGACCTGGATGCGGGCGCGGTCGTTCTTGAGGCAGTCCTTGAGCTTCTTCTCGACAGCGCGGTTGTTGCGCTTTTCTTCCATGTCGATGAAGTCGATGACGATGAGGCCGGCAAGGTCGCGCAGGCGAAGCTGGCGCGCCACTTCCTCGGCTGCTTCCAGGTTCGTCTGGAGCGCCGTGTCCTCGATCGAGTATTCGCGGGTCGAGCGGCCGGAGTTGACGTCGATCGAGACCAGCGCTTCCGTCTGGTTGATGATGATGTAACCACCGGACTTCAGCGTTACCTGCGGCTGCAGCATCTTGTCGAGCTGGGCTTCGATGCCCGAGCGCGCGAAGATCGGATGCAGGTCGCGATACGGCTGAACCA